>Ga0315336_1000567_pt1 | contig 96169 bp, 63 predicted proteins | sample ASW5metaG_FD_204512 | JGI IMG/M metagenome (GOLD analysis project Ga0315336, IMG submission 204512) | Ammonia-oxidizing marine archaeal communities from Monterey Bay, California, United States - ASW #5 | ecosystem: Environmental > Aquatic > Marine > Intertidal zone | place: USA: California...
ATTGCCAACGCGATCGCGCTAGCGATCGCACCACGATACATTGATTTCATTCTTCTTACCCTCCCGTAAAACTCTCCAAAGCCTGCCGTATCGAGCCATCCTTCTTCAACCCTACTCTAATGTCCCGCCCGGCATTGTGGCCAATAACTCACACGTAGAAACACCGCTTTTGAATCTCAGTTCCGAACAATTGGCGAGCAGCTGCCTGTACCACTAGAAATTCGGTGTATACTGGATACCAACACCAGATTAGGACCCTTTTAAAATGGAATTCAATATTCGCTTCGGTTTCTTGATAAGCCTCATGACGGTCCTAATCGTATCCGTCCTTGCCATCGGGCTCGCCGCCTTCGCGCCCATCGGCACCCATAATTCCGATTTTTCCTCCCCGCCTCAAATCCAGCCCGTGCGGAATGTCGCGGGAGTCCAGCCCGTCAAACCGCCAGTTCCGCACGACACTTCGGTATCCATCGTGCAGCAGACCGACACGGACCCCGACGATCCACAATCCGGAGCGAACCTTGCCTCGAGTACGCTCCCCAAATCCGATTTGGCCGTAACCCCCAACCGACTCAAACTCGCGCTGGAAGAAGAAAACGACATCGAACATATCCTCGCACTCCTGACCCACCCGGATAAGGCCGTACGCATTTCGACAATGCGCAATATCAACAGGTTATCCCAGGAAATCTGGCAAGAAAAATGGCACAACCCTTCGGTTTGGTTGATGTCCCAATTGGCTCCCTTTCACGATCAGGTCGCCCCAGCCTTTCTGGAGACGCTCCAGCAAGACACCGTCGATGGAAACGAGATTCAAAACTATTACACCATCAGGATGTTGATGAAAAAACATGACGATGTACTCCCCATGATGATTTGGGCGGCCGAAAACCACCCGAGCGAAAAGGTCCGCCAAAGCTGGATGCAGGTTTGCGTTTCCCAAGCGCCCAACGAGCCCCGAACAAAATCCCTCGTCTACAACCGCCTCCGCGACTCCAGCCCAAAAGTCCGACGTAAAGCCATCGAAATGCTCTTCATATTGTCTATCTAAAGATGGGCAGCCGACCACCTGCGAACGAGTCCAACGAGAACCTTTGAAATAATAATGCCTATGAATGCCAGTACGAACTCGCGCAGTATTTTTTCCTTGGAATCGATCCACTTGACCGCATCAGGACTCATCCGATAATACGATTCCGCCAACACGCTCCCGAATGAATTCGCCAAAAGCTGCCCATCCCGAAACGTTCGAATTGAATCCAAATCATGAGCCAAACCGGTGCCTGAGGTGACATGCTCAATCAAACAGGGCCCCAAGCTACTTCCGCTGCCGGAAGGATCGATATATTGCAGGACAAACACGTCAGTCAGACCTGCACTCACAACGTCCGCCGCGACCATATCCGGATCAAACCGGACCGTTTTCCTGAAGTATCCCGTAATATACACGCGTCCTGAAGTACCCAGCGCCAGATCGAAACCGAAATCGTCCAGGTCCGCACCCATCGCCGTAGCCCATATCAACCCGCCGTTCGAATCCAACTTCTGCAGAAAAATTTCATACGACCCGGCGCTCGTGAGGTCAGCGACGTCCATGCTCGGATCAAAGTCCACCGTATCCGTGAACGTCCCGGTCAGATACACGTGGTCCGAAGCGTTGACCGCTATACCATTACCGTAGTCTTCATTCACCGCGCCAAATCGGTTCGCCCACACGAAGGTCCCGTCCGAATCCAGCTTCAGCACGAAAATGTCATACCCACCCGCGCTCGTAAGCATCGCAGTACCCGCCCCCGGGTCGAAATCTGCCGTGCCCACGAAAAGCCCCGTCGTGTACACGTTCCCTGGCCCGTCCACAGCGATAGCACGACCGTAGTCCAGCTCCGCTCCTCCCATGGCCTTCGCCCACAAAAAATCTCCGTCTGAATCCAGCTTGCAGACAAAAGCTTCCAAGTCACCGGCGCTCGTTAGATTTACCGTACCCGCACCGGGATCGAAATCAACCGTGTCGTTGAAATATCCAGTCAGATAAATGTTTCCCGAGGCGTCCACCGTGATGGCGCGCGCCGTCTCATAGCTCGGCCCACCCATCGTCTTTACCCACAGAAAATTTCCAGCAGTATCCAGTTTTAACACGAAAATGTCCCGGCTTCCTACGCTCGTCACGAGAAACGCACCAGCGCCAGGATCGAAATCAACAGTACCGTCGAAATACCCTGTTACATAGACGTTGCCCGAAGCGTCCACCGCGATGCCTCGACCTTCATCCGACTCGATATCGCCAAACGATGCGGCCCACAACAAGTTCCCGTTGGTATCCAATTTACTGACAAAGATGTCATTCTCTCCGGCAAGAGTAAGAATGGACTCACCCGCTCCAGGGTCGAAGTCCCCCGAACCGGAAAAGAACCCGGTCGTATATACGTTGCCCGATGAGTCCACCGCAATATCTCTCCCTCGGTCGTCGCCCGTGCCGCCCATCGATTTGGCCCACACAAGATCCCCCGCCGCATCTAATTTCTGCACGAAAATTTCGTAACCGCCGACGCTTGTGAGCGTAGACGTGTCCACGCCCGGATCAAAGTCGGCGGTGATACTAAAAAATCCTGTCGTATAAGCATTCCCAAATTCATCTACCGCAATCCCATAGCCATAATCGGTACCGATTCCGCCCATACCACCCACAAAGCCAAACTCGAAGTCGTCGCTCCGCGCGAACCCTTCCAACGCAATACAGACAAGGACCAACAACCCAACGACGATTCGAAAACGCGACTGGTTTTGGTGCTTAAGATTCATTTTTTTTTGAAACTCCTGATTCATTTAAGATTTGTGTTCCGATATTTTTTTGCGCCCGCGAAACGCCATATACCCACCCAACAACAAACACCCCGTCAAAAAGAAGACATAGCCCGTTTTTTCGATTGGCATGGGCGGTGGCAACACGCTAAGTTTATGAACGAAAACACTGTCCATATTTAAACTGTCCAGATAGATAGTTCCGAACCCCGGATCAAAGTCTACGATACCCCAGAAACCTCCTAACGTAAACACATCCCCCGAAGGATGAACGGCGATACTAGTACCTGCGATTTGAAGAGGCCCACTGAACGCCTTCACCCAAGCATAATTCCCTGAGGAATCCAGTTTAAGCACAAATGCATCAGTGTGGCCATCACTCGTCAAATTGGCCGTCCCGACGCCGGGATTAAAATCCACCATGCTCCAAAAAGAGCCCGTCATGTACACATCGCCCACAGTATCCACAGCAATTCCACTGCCACGAAAGGGATTGGCTGCGGTCCGCGCTCCGACGACGCTTTTCGCCCACAAAAAAGAACCCGTCGAATCCAACTTTTGTACAAAAATACCGTCGCCCGTCATTTCGGTCACGCCTGGGCCGGCATCAAAATCCACCGTGTCCTCAAAATTTCCATAAGTATATACGTTACTCGATGTATCAACAGCTATCCCGAATCCACGATCATTGCCGATTCCGCCCATCGTCTTGGCCCACACGAAGTTTCCAGAAGAATCCAATTTTTGAACGAAAATGTCCGCTTCTCCACCGCTATTCAGATTCACTGTTCCCTGACCCGGGTCGAAATCGGAAACACCTCGAAAATGACCGGCGGTATACACATTGCCGGCAGCATCTAACACGACACTTTTGGCACAGTCGAGCTCAGTTCCTCCGGATCGCTTTGCCCACACAAAGGTTCCGGTGGAGTCAAGCTTCCATATGAAGAGATCATTCCCTCCTGCTTCGGTCAAATTTGCTGTGCCCGGGCCAGGATCAAAATCTACCGTACCTACGAAACAACCCACTGTATAAACGTTTCCCGACCCGTCCACTGCGATTCCATATCCTGTTCCGAATTGACTCGTAGCTTTCGCCCAAACGAAATTCCCGTCGGAATCCAATTTCCAAACAAAACCAGAACCATAGGCACGGGTCATATTCGCGACACCGGGACCGGGATCAAAATCTATCGTACCGCCGAAGCCCCCTGTCCCGTACACGTTACCCGACGAATCAACCGTAATCCCGTGGCTCAGGATCCAATCCGTACCCCCGCCATTGCCGATTGTTTTCGCCCATACCAAATTGCCTTGCAGATCCAACTTCTGAATAACAAGATCCAATCCGCCCGAATTGGTCAGTTCAAGTGTGCCCGGACCCGGATCAACATCCACCGTGCCGGTAAAGACTATGGCCGTGTATATATTTCCCGGCGCATCCACAGCGACTCCGCCACTCCGAGCCGTTTTGGTACTGCCCATACCTAGCGCAAATTTAAAGAACACATCAGCTGCTGTCGCCGGAAATCCCACGAAAACGACAACGAGTAATAACGCCCAGATACCCGACGACTTCCTCGAGTCAATTTTCCCCCTTGTCCATTTGATTAATTTCCTATTCATATTTTCAATGACTCCAAAATAAAGATGCATTGGCGGATTTCAATGGGACTCGGCATTCATGTCACCCTGTCCTATGAAATCCGACCGACTCTACCGTAGATAAGCTTTGAGTATTTTTAATACTATAGGTATATTATATTTTAATGTCAATTTTAATTATACAATTATACGTATATGTAAAAATCCAAAACGATTCTCGATGTAATGGTGGATATTTCATGGGGGATTGATCCCTCGAGGAAATGGAAATTACGGTCGATTTTGACTTTTTAACTATGTATGATGGATTCTTTCGCACTCGTTTTACCGAATAAAAAGGATAAACCAAGGTTTTTCATGATGATACGTATGTTTTCGATGGGCTTTGCCCTACTATTGAGTTTCGGCGCCGACGCCCAAGACAATGCCGCCGATAGCCCCATTTCCGGCACACGCCAGCTCACCTTCGAAGGCCTCCGCGCTGGCGAGGGATATTTCAACGCCGACGGTTCAAAACTGGTTTTCCAGAGCGAACGACAAGCCGACAATCCCTTCTATCAAATCTACTGGATGGACATGGAATTTGGCGACATCTCGCGCATCTCCCCCGGCCACGGTAAGACCACCTGCGCCTGGATTCATCCGGACGACAATCGCGTCATGTACGCGTCCACTCAGGATGATCCCCAATCGACCAAACTCCAGAAAGAAGAACTCGAATTTCGCGCGTCGGGTCAGGAGCGTCGCTACAGCTGGGATTACGACGAGCATTTCGAAATCTACGAAACTGATCTCAAAGGCAGCTACTACAAGAACCTCACCGGTGCCCGTGGTTACGATGCAGAAGGATCCTACTCGCCTGATGGAAATCTGATCGCCTTCGCGTCCAACCGACACGCCTACACCGAAACCTTGAGCGAAGAAGACAGCGACTTATTCGAAATGGATAAGTCCTACATGATGGACATCTACATCATGAACGCCGACGGCTCCAACGTGAAACGCCTGACCCATACGTTGGGTTACGACGGCGGTCCCTTCTTCAGTCCCAACGGGTCGCGCATCACCTGGAGACGATTCGCTCCCAACGGCGCGACCGCAGAAATCTACACCATGAATATCGATGGCACCGATCAACGCCGCATCACACGCGTCAACGCCATGTCGTGGGCCCCCTACTACCATCCTTCAGGCGATTACCTCATCTTCACGAACAACAGTCTCGGCTTCGCCAATTTCGAGTTATTCATTGTCGACGCTGAAGGCCTTCGCGAACCGGTCCGCGTCACCCATACCGAAGGCTTCGACGGGCTGCCGGTTTTTCATCCCGATGGCGACAAAATGGTCTGGACCACGAACCGTAACGACGAAAAATCTCAAATCTTCTTTGCGACTTGGGACGACGCGAAAGCTCGTGAACTTCTGAAGCTCGACGAGAGTGACAAAAAAGATATTACGTACTCCGATGCCCCCGACTTTTCACTTACCAAAGCCGATATCACACCCGCCGACATGAAACAGCACATCTCGTTTCTTGCTTCTGAACAGATGGAAGGACGCGGTACAGGCACAGACGGCGAATGGAAAGCCGCCCAATACGTAGCCGACCGTTTCGAAATGATGGGCCTCCTCCCCGCTGGTGATAATGGAACCTATTTTCAAAAATTCGACTTCATCGCCGGAGTTTCGGTCGGGGACTCGTCAAAACTCACCCTGACCCACGGGGGGAATACCACCACACTCGACGATGCACAACAATGGAACCCGTTGGCCTTTTCCGCTACCGGTACCATCGATCCCGCAGACGTCGCCTTCGCCGGATACGGAATCAAAGCACCTGAAACGGAAAAGGTTCCCGAATATGATTCCTATGTACATCTGGATGTTAAAGACAAATGGGTCATGATGTTCCGCTTCATGCCCGAGGACATCGAGCAGGAAGTCCGACAGCATTTCAATTTTCATTCAAGCCTCCGCTACAAAGCGATGACGGCACGCGATCTGGGCGCGAAAGGCATCATCCTGGTCAGCGGACCCAATTCACAAGTGAAAAACGAATTAGAGGGGTTGTATTTCGATACGATGTTGGGTGGTACCAGTGTCGCCGTCATCTCGGTGACTGACGCGGTCGCCCAATCCATGCTCGACGTCGCAGACAAAAACCTCAAAGAACTGCAGGACGGCCTCGACGGCGGCGCGGTACAAATGGGCATCCAGTTGGAAGGATTGAAACTGGGCGCTAACATCGAAATCATCCAGGAACCGGCTTCGAGTCAAAACGTTGTCGCAAGACTGAACATGAGGGATACTCCAACGGATCAAACGGTCGTTGTCGGCGCTCACCTTGACCATCTCGGCATCGGACGGGGCAGTTCATCCTTAGCGAGAGAAGAAGAAGCCGACGCCATCCACTACGGAGCCGATGACAATGCATCCGGCGTTGCCGGCGTACTTGAAATCGCCCAATACCTGGCCGCCAAGAAAGCCGACGGTTCGTCCCTCAAAAGAGACGTCATATTCGCAGCATGGTCCGGCGAAGAATTGGGCCTACTCGGCTCGCTCCATTTTGCGAACACCTTCAACGGCCGTAAGGAAGGCGAGTCTCTATACCCCGACGTGGCCGCCTATTTGAACATGGACATGATTGGCCGCATGGAAAACGATGTTGTACTCCAGGGAATCGGTTCCAGCCCCATCTGGAAAGGCGAAATCGAAAAGCGTAACGTCCCGGTCGGCCTGTCCATTAAAATCAATGAAACGACGTCCCTGCCCACCGACACCAACGGATTCAACCTCAGCGGCGTACCCATCCTCAATGCCTTCACCGGCGCACACGAGGACTATCACTCCCCGCGCGACACCGTCGACAAAATCAATTTTGAAGGCGCCGCGAAAATCGCACGATTTATGGGATTGGTAACTCGTTCTGTCGCCATGCGCGATGACGCTCCCGAATTCACCGAGCATGTGGAAGTCCAAACCGAACGCCGAGCCAACCTTCGCGCCTACCTCGGGACCATTCCCGACTACGCGGAAGATATCAAAGGGCTGAAACTTTCCGGCGTGACCAAAGGCGCACCCGCCGAAGAAGCCGGACTGCAGGCCAACGACATCATCACCGAAATGGCCGGGCGAAAAATTGAAAATATCTACGACTATACCTATGCTATCGAAGCCTTAAAAATCGGACAGGAGATTGACGTGGTTGTCACGCGTGACGGGGAATCCATTACCCTGAAGCTGACACCAGGCTCCAGAGATTAATTCCATATCAAAAGCAGTGCCAACCGGGAGGAACGAATTCGTGAAACGTGTTTCCACTTTCAGAACAACCATACTTTGGATGCTGCTCGGCTGCACAAGTCTTGTACCGGATCTCGCGAACGCACAGGATACCTTTGAAACCCCGGTGGCCATCACCCACGTTACCGCCACGACCACGCCCGGTAATACAATCGAAGATGCGACCATTCTAATCGAAGGCGAACGTATCACCGCCATCGGGCTGAACATAGATCTTCCCAAGACGGCTCAAGTCATTGACGGCACCGGCTTATTCGCCTACGCCGGTTTCATTGACGCAGGCACCCATATGGGAATTGCTGAACAGGCGCCCTCGAAAGAAACGATGGAACGGCTCAGCGAAAATGAGTACCCCGTCATCAACGGTCCACGCACCTCCATGCAGTTGGCGAACCGCAACGGCGTCTGGCCCCACTTGGGCATCAACTACTTCTATTCCAAAGATGCCGAAGCCCTCAAGAAGTACCGAAAGGCAGGATTCACATCGGCATTGGTAACCCCCCATGCCAATATCCTCAGCGGCGCGGGCTCACTGCTCAATCTTTCCGACTCGCCAATCCGCAGCGCCACCGTCGCTCCCAACATCACCCAAATTGCCGGATTCGCCGACTTAAGCAACGTGAGCTACTCCAGAGGCCGTACTTACCCCGGCTCCCCCATGGGCGCCACCGCCCTGCTCCGCCAAACCTATATGGACGGCCAGTGGTACCGAAAACGCCACACGCTGTTTAAAGAAAACCCGCAACAGGTCAAAAAACCGGCGTTTGATCCCGTCCTGGAAGCGATGGGCAACCTCATCGACCGAAAACAGATGTGGATATTTTCGGCTGATTCCGCCAACGACATCCACCACGCCCTAAACTTGGCTCGCGAATTCAATCAACGTATTGCCATCTTCGGCGGAAAAGAAGCGTGGAAAGTAGCCGACCGGCTCGCCAAAGAAAACGTACCCGTCATTGTCAGTCTTGATTGGGACGAAAAACCGAAGCTGGCACTTGAAAAATCGAAAGACAAAAAAGAAACGTCGTACACCACCGTTTCGTGGACGCCGGAATTCGAAAACGATTACTTCGAGCCCAAAGGAGTTAGAGAAGAACGCGTACGCATTTGGACCGAACAAGTGAACAATCTCGCGACGCTCATAGAAGCCGGCGTAGTTGTCGGCGTAACCGGTAAGGATGTCGACGATACCAAGACGCTCCTGAAAAACGGCTTGGCCGCGTTGGAAGAAAAACTCACCGCCGATCAACTCCTCGCAGCGTTGACCACAGGACCAGCCTCCATTTTTGAGGCCAGTAATCAAGTAGGCTCACTCACCCAAGGAAGCCTCGCGAATATCACGTTGTTAACCGAACCCTTCGGCGAAGAAAAGGCAAAAATCCAACATACGTTCATTCAAGGAGAGCGATTCTCTTTCACAGTATCGAAAGACAGCGAAGAAGAAGAAGAGAATGAAGAAGCCGAATCCGAAGGCGAGGGCAACGATGAAGACGGCGAAGACGAAGACGCTGAGGAAGAACCCGCCGAAGAGAAACACACTTGGCTCGGCGAAACAGCTGCCGAACGCGCCAAACCCTTTAACACCGGCGGCTCGGTCCTGCTTCAGAATGCAACCGTCCTTACAGGAACAAAGGGCATACTCCCCAACACCGACGTTTTGGTGGTTAACGGAAAAATTCGCAACATCGGAAAAATTGAAGATGTTCCGGTCGACGTCAAACGGATCGACTTAACCGGATATTGGTTGGCTCCCGGAATCATCGACCCGCATTCCCACATCGCCGTCACCGGCGTAAACGAATGGACCCAATCCATTTCCAGCGAAGTACGCCAGGCCGACGTGGTCAATCATACCCACCTCGCCATTCATCGAGCACTGGCCGGTGGCGTAACCGCCATCCACACCATGCACGGCTCTGCCAACTCCATGGGCGGACAAAACGCGGTTCTCAAGCTGAAATACAACACGTCTCCTCAGGAAATGCTGATTACGAGTGGACCACGTATCGTGAAATTTGCTCTGGGCGAAAACGTCACGCGTGCCCGTCCAATCCCCCGCTTCCCGAATTCCCGGATGGGCGTCGAATCCGTCATGCGTCACGGATTTAACGCTGCACTCGAATACCAAAAAGAATGGAAAGCCTACGGCGATAACATGGCCAAGGGCGTCATCGCCGAAATCCCCCGACGCGACCTGCGCCTGGAAGCCCTCAGCGACATTATGAACGGTAGCATCTGGGTTCATAGTCACTGCTACCGCGGCGACGAGATGCTCCGACTTCTCAAAGTGGCCGAAGATTTCGGTTTTCGCGTCGGCACCCTTCAACACGTCCTGGAAGGCTACCGTGTTGCTCCAGAGATGTACGCCCACGGAGTCGGCGGGTCCACCTTCTCCGATTGGTGGTCTTACAAGAAAGAAGCATTTGATGCTATCCCGTACAACGCCGCGATGATGATGAAAGCCGGCGTAGTTACTAGCTTGAATTCCGATTCCGCTGAAGTGATACGGCATATGAACCTCGAAGCGGCGAAGATGATGCGCTTCGGCGGCTTGAGTGCCGAAGAAGCCATGAAACTGATCACCATCAATCCCGCCATCCAACTCGGATTGGAGCAACGTACCGGAAGCATCGAAGTTGGGAAAGACGGCGACTTTTCTGTCTTCACCTTCCATCCACTCAACACGTTCACGAAAAACGTAATGACCATCATTGAAGGCGAAGTCTTTTTTAAAGAAGCCGCCATGGAGATCGACGGCTCCACGCCGGGCCCCGATGATGATTCCATCCCGACTCCACCCCGTTCACTCCTTGAGTTGCCCGATAGAGGAACCAGTTACGCCATCACCAACGCAACCTTGCACCCCGTGTCCGATCCCGTAATCGAAAATGGAACAGTACTCATCAAAGATGGAAAAATCGTCACCGTCGGGAACTCGGTAGCCGTGCCCAGCGACGCCCACGTGATCGACGGTTCCGGCCTGCACGTCTACCCCGGCCTGATTAACGCCGCCTCGCAACTTGGTCTATCCGAAATATCGGGTTTGGCACAGACCGTCGACCATAGCGACCTGTCCATGCTCCAACCGGAATTGCGCGCGCTCTCAGCCATCAACCCTCACAGCGAACACATCCCCGTATCTCTCTGCGAAGGAATCACGCTATCCCAAATCATACCTCGCCGCGGCGTCGTTTCCGGCCAGGCCAGTGCCATCCAGCTATCGGGATGGACCATGCCGGAGATGCTGCGCGTAGCCGAAACCGGCCTGGTAATCGACTTGCCCGTATTGCCATCGACGATTCCGAAAGCCGACAAAGAAAAACGAACCAAAGAACACGGCGAAACGTTTGAAGCGATCGAAGAATTCATCCGTACAGCGCAGCATTATGCAAAGATTAAATCGTTGGGTGAACGATTCGAGACGAACGTTCGATTGGAAGCCATGATTCCTTACATCCGCGGAGAAAAATCAGTCATGTTCCGCGCCCAATCCTATAAAGGAATTATGCAGGCCCTGAATTTTGCCGACACCTTCAATCTCAAAGCCACCATTCTCGGCGGCGGAGACGCGTGGAAATGCGCCGATGTTCTTGCCGAGAAAAACGTCCCGGTTATCATCACGTCCGTTTTTTCCGTTCCATTCAACGCCCACGCGCGATTCGATTCCTATTACGCAAACGCCGCCCACCTGGAAAACGCCGGCGTTGTATTCGCCATCGCTTCTAACGGAACAGAACATGTCCGGCAAACGCCCCTCCACGCTGGGTTTTCGGTGGCGTACGGGTTATCTGAAGAGGCAGCGATAAAATCGATTACACTGGATGCCGCCCGAATCATCGGCGTCGACGGAGAAGTAGGCTCTATCGAACCCGGAAAAGTTGCCGACGTGATTATTACGACGGGAAGCCCGTTGCAGGCGAGTACTCGAACAATCGCCTGTTTCATTGGAGGTGAACCGGTCGAACTGACGAGCTTGCACGAAAAGAGTTTCAAAAAGTTTAGTGACCGACCCGACCCGGGACTGACGCCGACACAACAGTTAAAAGGCCCGCGCCCGATGCGGACACGGTAACGCGTCACGACTAGTGATGAATTTCGTGCACCATCGTTCGAGCAACATGATCGGATGGCGTCAATTTGACTAATTGCGCACCGAACGATTGATCATTCTTGAAAAAGAGCGGGAACCATAGGGGATGTTTTTCCCCGTTCGAGTGAATTCGAGCATAGGTCAGATTCCCGATATGAATCGGATGGATTTTTTGGATATCGTCCCATTCAATGAACTGGGATTTACCCACCAAATTTTCGCCGCCCAACCCTTTATCCGTCATGTAATATGAAAAATAGCGGCTCATGATTACGGCGCTCAAAATAGCGTACGGAGGAGAAAACACCATGATGTAAAACCCAATGGTTTCCAGCATGACGTGTTTTTCGACGTGAATCGATGTGTCGAACGTAACCAGACATAAAATAAACAACGCACCGCCGATTGCACCGACCACATAGACAAATAAAAACACGGGCATAAAGTCCGTGCGAAAAACATATTCTTTAGAATCCATCAAAACTCCTCAGGCAGTAGAATACACGAAATGCTGTTTTTCTTCCACCAGAGCACTTTAGATATTGCCCTGACCGCCGAGCGCCAAGTTCAGCATCTCCCCTAGATCCGGGAATTTTTGATGGTAATCGTCATTGCTGCGACGAATGATATCGTGAGCAGTAATGGCTCCATATACGTCCTGTATCTCACATATTTTCGGCGCATCATTGGGCGCATCTTTGTACGTCAAGAAATAGTGATTCAAGCGTTCGAGAACACTGTCCGGTACTTGAGAGATGTCTTTCCAATGACCGCACGATGCATCGCCCTTCATCACCGCAATAATTTTGTCGTCCGCTTCGTTGCCATCTATCATTCGAAGCCCCCCGATCGGGATCGCCTCCATAATAAAGTCACCGTGGCTGAATGCTTTTTCGCTCAATACGCAGATATCCAACGGGTCACCATCTCCGACGATGCTATCGTTGCCCGTGGCCTCACGGCAGATTTGCGCAACTCCGTCTCCGCAATACGTCTGCGGAATCAATCCGTACAACGCGGGACATATGTTCGAATAACGCTGGGGCCGGTCCACACGAAGGTGTCCCGATTCCTTGTCCACTTCGAATTTCACCGTGTCGGTAGGAACGATCTCGATATACGCGTTCAACGAGTCAGGCATGTTCTCGCCCAAAGCCAAACCGTGCCACGGATGCGCTTTGAACAAATGACCCAACAGTTGCGTCAAGTCCTCAATTTTAGGTTGGTCCATTTCCATCTTCCCCTTCCAAGTCAGATGTTGTCGCCAATGATTGCCTCAGTTTTTCGAACCCGTCGACCATCGATGTCGATGGATAGTACCCCAAATCGCTTTTCGCGGCGTCCTGGGAGTACCAATGGGCTGTCCCGAGTTGCTTCGCTACGAAGCGCGTCATCATCGGTTCTTCTTTTTTCCTCAATAAGTTGTACCACAATTCCATCAAAAAGCCAGCAAAAACGGCCATTCCAGAAGAAACCCGCTTCTCTACGGGGCCCATTTTCGCCGCATCGAGGATGCCATTTAACATATCTCCCATCCCCACTGGCTCGTCATTGGTAATAAAATACGTCTTTCCCGCGCACGCTGCACCCGGCTCGAGTCTATCCACCGCGCACAAATGGGCCTCCACCGCATTGTCGACATACACCGCGTCAACCAGTTGATCGCCGGATCCCACGACTCGCAATTTCCCGGCTTTCGCACGCTCGATAACTCTCGGAACCAACTGATTGTCGTCGGGTCCCCAAATCAGATGCGGGCGTAGCGATACCGTCGCAAGCCTCTCGGAATTCGCATTCATCACCAGCTGTTCAGCCGCCGCCTTCGTCTGCGGGTAATACGCCAAAAACTTTTTCGGATAAGGCGTCGACTCGTCGATGCCTTCCTGGTCCACCCCGGCGAACACCACACTCGGTGAACTCGTGTACACCAACTTCCGTATTTCCAATTGCTTGCACGCGTCAATGACGTTCTTGGTGCCCAACACGTTCGGTCGTAAATAGTCTTCGTAAGGGCCCCAAACTCCGGCGTTGGCGGCCGTATGAATGACCACATCACATCCCTTGGCGGCACGATACACGGAATCATAATCGGCGATGTCGCCTTGAAACGTTTCCACGCCCCACTCGGCCAGCTCCGGGTAATCACCCCGATTCAACGCGTTTACGGCCCAACCGCGATCCAGCAATTTCCGAACGAGAGCCTTGCCCAGGAATCCGCCGCCGCCGGTCACCAACACCTTCATGCCATTCGCTCCTCAGCCCACACTGCCAACTGTTCGCGAAAGATTTTAGCATTATGCCGAACGTCCATGGGAAATCCGGAATGAATCAAAAAATGTTCGATTCCTTTCGATGGAACGAATCCTTTCCCCAACTCTTTTAACTCCTGAACGAGTTGCTTCTCATCGATAGTGCTCTCCAGTAATTCCACGCACAAAACCGGTGTCTGCTCGCCCTTACTTCCAAGCCCTACCACAGCCGTTCGCTTTACGCGCGGATGCGTGTCATATATGCGTTCGCACGGAATCGTAAACCGATCGCCGCCCGATTCCGTTATTCGATGAGCCTTGCGCCCACAAAACCACAAACGCCCGGATTCGTCAACGTAGCCCACATCCCCCATCCGATGAAACAACGACCCATCCTCGCAGCGAATCTTCGCTAGAGCGGTCGAATCGGTACGCCGATAATATTCTTCAGTAACAATATCGCCCTTCACACAGATTTCGCCGATGATGCCCATTTCGCACTCCAAGTCATCTGACCAAGCGCTGATCGGCTCATCTTCAATTTTGATGATTCGAACATCCAATTCCTCGAATGATTTGCCGATACAGATTCCGCTACCAGTCGCGGTTTTTTCCACCGTGTCTTTGATCAATTCTCCATGGCTGATTGTGCAGATCGGTAGCGATTCCGTCGCCCCATACGATGGCCAAATAGAAACACCGTCCACTAGCAGTTTCGAAAAGCGTTCTAATGAAGGTGGCTGCGCCGGAGCCCCCGCGGAAATTACGCGACGTACAGAGGGCAATTTCACTTCTTGCTCTACGGCAAAACGGCCCACTTTTTCAATCAATGCGGGGGACGCAAATAAATTCGTACATTCGTAATCTTCAAGTGCCGCGATAATGTGCTCCGGATTCGCCGTGATGGGTTTACTGGCATCCATGTCGGGTACTACTGCGCCCATCCCCAAAGCCGGTCCGAACAATGCAAACAACGGGAACGTCGCCAAGTCTTTTTCACCGGGCTCGATTTTATATTCCTCCCGAAGCATACGAACTTGCGCTTCGAAATTCCCGTGCGTGTAAACCACGCCTTTCGGTACACCCGTACTCCCGCTCGTAAATAATATGGCCGCCATGGTATCCGCTTGCGTCTCGGCCATCATTGCCGCGCTGTCACTTTTCATCAATCGACCGTAGCCGGCACCGCCCCAAAACAACCGTGGTCCAACAGTTACGTTTTTGGCAATAGACCCTTTGCCCCATCCAAACAGCCTACGCGCCACGTGCGCCTTTGTGATCCCGACAAACGCTTTCGGTTCCGCTTCAGCCAAACACGCCTTCAGATTCTTGATCCCCATCCCGGGGTCCACCAACACCGGAATTGCGCCCGCCTTAAACAAAGCAAACGTCAACACAAAGAATTCAATTCCTGGCGTTACCATAAGGACCGTCTTCACCCCCGGTCCGATCCCCAACTCGGTCAATCCACGCGCAGCACGGTTCGAAGCGACGTCCAATTCATTCGCGGTCAGTTCAGAATACGCGTGACGGCCTGAACCTCCCTTTGCCCCCTGCACCGCAACGGCTAATACATCAGGATGGGTGGCGGCAATCGAGGGGAGATGAGCTGCAATATTCACGAAAGAAGTCTTCACATTCAATTCCAAAAAAAAGGGAGCTACAAACAAGAGTTATTCTGCAATCTCGCGAAAACTGCGATGCAGGCCAACAATAATATCATTAAACGGAAGAGTGAATCTTGCCTTTACTACTGCACCGCCGTCCGAGAGTTCATCGGTCGGATTCAATGCGTTTAATCAAACAACGCGTCCAAAATCGCCTGCCCTACTTCGGAATTCTCCATGGTGCCTCGTATGGCTTCCGCGCCCGGCCCTGCCGCCCACGCCAACACGTCTTCACCGGTATGCACCGAACCGTCCACGGCGTGAAGTGCCGGTTGGCGGTACCCCGGGGAAAACGATGGCTTGTCACCGTCCCGGCGTTTCGCACCGGCACCCGACGAAAACGACAATACCTGCGGTACCGTACCGGCGGGAACAGTCGTAAAAAGATCCTCACCGCCGGTTTCGACCGGCGTATAGCCATTGATCGCGAGTCCACCCGTTTCGTGATCGGCAGTCGCGACCACAAGCGTCTTCGGATGCTCTGCCTGATACCGTCGTGCCACTCCTACGGCTTCATCAAAACTCAATACTTCCTCCAGAGCGACCCGTCCCCAATTCTCATGACTTGCATGATCGATCAATGCTCCTTCCACCATGAGAAAAAATCCCTTCGGATTCTGCCCCAATACGTCGACGGCAAACTGCGTCATTTCGGCCAGAGAGGGTTCTCCCCATCGATCGTTCTTGCGACGGAACACGTATTCCATTTTCGAAAAATTAAACAGCCCCAATACTTTCTCTGGAAACGAATCCTTTCCGATCTTCTCCCGAAGTTCCAAAAAATCGCTCTCGCGATGGATCACTGAATATCCCTTCTGTTCGGCCTCCGGTAGCAAGTTTCTTCCATCTTCACGTGAACCATCCCGCCGCGCCTCTTCGTCTTTCGTATCCTCAGGCAGGAAAAATTCTCGACCGCCGCCGAGGACTAAGTCGATTTTTCCATAATCCAATAGCTGGGAAGCTATCGTTGCTTCATCATCCCTGTCGCGAACGTGAGCATAGAACGCTGCCGGAGTCGCATGTGTGACTCGCGCCGTCGTCACGATACCCACCGATTTACCGGCCTCCTTGGCGCGCTCCAGAACCGTCATCAAATCGTTACCATCAGCGTCGACGCCAGCCGAACCATAGCGGGTTTTCTGACCCGTGGCGAGTGCGGTAGCGGCAGCGGCGGAATCGGTAACCGTCATATCACTAGAGTACGTACGAACCAACGCGACATTTTCAAACGAGTCGAGTTCCAATACGCCGTCACGGGCATTTTTTTGAAATATTCGGGCTGCCGTGACGTGGGAAATCCCCATCCCATCGCCAATCAGGAGAATCGCGCTGTCCGCGGGGGCACTCTCGGCAATGCCCGTCCACGTGAAACTTGCTAAAACAATCAGGATACCGTTGAAACGAATCATAGTCGTCGCTCTCCTCTTTTAAGAAGTTAGACGAGCTGCAGTAACATTTGGTTTACCGATTTCGCTCCATAAAGGACTCGATAAGTGGTATGACCTCGTCCGCGCAATCTTCCAGCACGTAATGACCGCCGTCTTCAAACGCATGCACCTCAGCCGTCGGGAAAGTCTCCTGCCACTTCGCCAGAAAATGCTTGTCAAACACGAAATCCGTCAAGCCCCAGCACACCAGAATCGGTGTATTCGAAAATTGCTGAACGTTGCCTTCAACTTCGCTCACCAAGTCGTAGGTTCGATCCGATTTTTTCAACGGGATATCCTGCACGAACCTCAACGTCGCGATTCGGTTTGCCCACGAATCGTACGGCGCGCAATATGCCTTTTTCAGTTCTGGAGTCATCGGATTCCGCGTACAGCATACCTTGGCCGCAGTACCGCTAAATGCATTGAAACCCCTAATCAAAAAAGCGCCCAATGGTGTTCGGCACAACCACAAAGGTAAAGGGAATTTCTTCGACTCCGGCAGATGAAACGCCGACGTATTCAACACAACTATCTGCTTGATCCGCTCAGGATGCCGTACAGCGTACAACATTCCAATCATCCCGCCCCAATCGTGTACCACCAGCGTAATTTTCTCGGTCGCACCCAGATGTTCCAATAGCGCCGTCAAATCAGCCACCCGTTCGCCCAACGTGTAATCGTACTGATCGTCTCCGGGCTTATCCGAAAACCCGCACCCGATATGATCCGGCACAATGCACCGATATTCGCCCGATAGTGCCGTCACCAGATTACGGTAATAGATCGACCACGAAGGATTTCCGTGCACCATGACGACCGGTTCACCTTCACCTTCATCCAAATAATGAAGTTTTACGCCGCCCCGATCAAAATACGCCCCTTGAAAAGGGTATATAGAAGATTCAATATTCAAAAAAAATTTCCGTTCGATATATTTGGATTCGAATTACTGAAGGGGCGGTATCATACCATTGTCGGACCGGCCGATTCTTCCCGCAAGCTCAATGGCCTGATCTGAAGTCGATCAGAATCTTTCCGCCCTTCGCCTTACCCTGCTGTCGTTCAAATGCGTCGACAGCGGCCGACAACGGATATATGCTGTCAATCACCGCGCCAAATGCGCCCTGTTCCATCAGATCGCGAAATCGACTCATTCGTTTCGCATCCGTGTCGCTTTCCATCAGGTATCCCCATTTTCGTCGGGAGAACAAACTTCGCGCAAATCCCCCCACATCCAAATGTGGCATCGTCGTAATGTAGGTCCCCGTGGGTTTCAGAAACTTCGAGGCCGCACGAAAACCCAGTGAGGGCGCCGTATCAAATACCGCATCGAATTGATTTTCTGATTCGGGCCATTCTTCCCGGTCATACGCGAAAACATGGGTCGCCCCGTGCTCCCGTGCAAAATCGATCTGCCGGGAGTTGCAGGTTCCTGACACTTCGGCCCCCAGATGGCTCGCCAGTTGAACTGCAGTTACACCCACACTCCCCGTGGCTGCCGTAATTAAAACCTTTTGGCCTTCTTGCAAGGATGCGATTCGTTCCAGCGCGTTTATTGAGGTCAACGCTCCACCGACCAACGACGCCGCACCCTCCAGCGATTGACTCTCAGGAATCCGCGTCAGCTTTTTCTCGGGCAACGCCACGTACTCTGCGTGAAAAAAAGGCCCTTGAAAAATATTCGTATACCCGACGATCTTGTCTCCTTTTTTAATTCGCTCCCCATCGCTCTCCGCCACCCCGGACATCTCAATCCCTGAAATGACCGGGGTCCGCTTCAACGCCTTTGCAGTTCCCCGATTCAACTTTCCCTGCATGCGTTCGAAATCAAAGTAGTTCAGACCCGCGAAATGGACGCGTACCAAAACCTCGCCATCGCGTGGAACCGGATCGGCGAATTCAATCTCACGAACTTCCGGGTTTCCCTTTCCGGAATCAGGTACTTTAAAAGTAAGTGCTTTCACGTTAAGTTTTCCGAATGCGCTGCCATCTCAGCCTACATCTCTCTCAATTCGTAAATTCGAATGTCGCTACGCTTCCACAACGGCCGTCGCTTCAATCTCGACCAGCAACGCGGGAAAAATAAGGGCTGATACCCCAATCCAAGTTGAAGCCGGTTGATTTTCTCCCGTGAAAAATTTGGCCTTCGCTTTACCGACCGCCATCGACCGTTCTTTGTTCAAGCCAACGACATAGGTGTTCATCTTGATCACGTCGCCCACATCGGCACCGGCGGCCTTCAATTCCGAAACCAGATTCCCGTACGCAATTTCAGCCTGAGCACCAATGTCTTCCGGCGTCTCTTTCCCGTCATGGCCCACTTGACCCGACACGACGATCGTCCTCACTCCATTCGACGTATACGCCACCGAATTACTAAACCCCATCGAAGATGGGTTGATATATTCCTTAGTCAACATGACATCTAACTCCTTAGTTTTTTCGCGACCATTAGTCACAATAGATCCAACAGTTCACGGAGATTTCATATAGCAGGCTATGCCGCCACAAAGTGGCTCCAAAAGCGGTCCGTGACCGCTAGGCAAGGTCGAGAGTTTTGTCGTTTTCTTCAAAAATCTGAATCGACGCGCCAAACGTATCCTTCGGATGCAAAAAGAAATGTTGGAAATTTTCTTGACTCCGATCCACCGCCAGAATACGTATCCCTTCTTTTTCGAAATACGCCATCGCCTCATCCAGGTTTTCCACCGCCAATGTCATGTGATGATACCCCTGTCCGTACTTTGCCAGATATCGTCCTATTCCACCTTCCCCACTTTCGTGAGGCGAAACGATTTCCATTTTCCGACCGCCAAGATTAAAGCAATCCCAGGTAAATTTAGCCGCGTCCGAGCTCCCTTTATCTTCCAAAGGCTCCGCTCCCAAAATATCCCGAAAAAAATGTTTTGCCGCTTCCGCGTCCTCTACCCCTATCGCCAGATGATCAAACCTTTTGATTATTCCCATTTCTATCTCCCGTAAAATTTATCTGATTTATCTACGACTCCAAATAGGTCAATCGACATACCCCAGAGACCGCAGCTCCTCTTCCTTCTCAGCCGACAATTCCTCTTCCGGCGCAGCGTCCACATACGGTTTCGTCTTGTACAGCGCGAACATGGCCACGGGTGCGGCGTCTGCCGTAGCCCGCGGGTCATATCGAATAGGTTTCGTCTCGCGAGGATCGTTCACCAGATCAAACCTGAAGAACGCATTCCGTCCCCCTTGCCTCATCTCGCGTACCGTCAACCACTTCCCGCTATCCGCAATGACGCCCGTCCAGAACGTTTTCGAAAGTCCTGACTCGATAAAAATATTTCGATCGTTCACCGGATTCAACAAAGAGACGCCATCAAGATTATCCGGCACGTCCAGTTCGGCCAACTCCAACGCAGTCGGTACAATATCCATATTCGATACTCTTCCACCAAAACGCGTCTTGGCCAATCCACCGCCCCGAACCAGCAACGGTACCCGTACCAATTCCTCGTACACTTGATAATCGTGTCGAAACCACTGTTCATGATCCATCAACGTTTCGCCGTGGTCCGCTGTAAATGCAAACAACGTCTCCCCATCCGCCGTTATCGGCGCAAGAGCATCCAGCAGTCGTCCCGCTTCCTGATCCAGATTGGCAATTTCCTCGTCATACAAGTCCACATATTCAAGCCCATCTGTGATTCCCGGAAAGCGTTGGTACTTTGGCAACAGCCCAACGTCGATGTTTTTCGGTGTCGAATGGGAAAACTCTTTCACCTTCGGCGTGGGTGGGGTGTACGGCCCGTGGGGGTCCATATAGTGGACCCATAGAAAAAACGGTTTGTCCGGATATTCTCGCGATTCCAGCCATTCAATGGCCGCGTCCGTCGTCGGCTTGGCACTCCGTTCATACTGATCACGGTTGGGTTCTTTCTCCGTCACCTCATCGTCGTAGTGATCGAAATGCGTGTCCAGTCCCATCCAGTCCCCCGAAAGCACCTGGTTCGAAACGACCGCAGCGCATTCATAGCCCTGTTCACGCAACAATTTTGGCAGTGTCGTGAGGGTTGAGGATACGCGGGTATTAAACAGTCGCACATCATGATGCTGCGGCAGCAAACCTGACAGGAAACTGACCACACTCGGCGGCGTACGCGAGGTCGTAGCATACGCGTTCTCGTAAACGGTCCCACCTTCAAAAAACGAATCGATTTCCGGTGTAGTGTTCCGATCGTACCCGTAGATCCCCATGTGATCCGAACGTAAAGTATCGACTGAAATCAACACGATGTTCCGTATCGGACCATCGGACGTGCGAAGAATTTTCGTTTCTGAAACTTCGGAAATAGGTTCCTCCGCGACGGGCATATCTTCCGCCGGTTCCGGCCCTCCGCACGAAATAAATAACACTCCAATTACTGCTGCCAACGAAAACCGAAATAACAAGTCGCCTAATCCTTTCTTTAATGATTGCCGGAATACTGAGAGCCGACCACTCGTACTATAATTTCTCCCAACTATTGATTCAAGAAACGCGATAGCACACCCATTACCCGCCAACAGCGAAGCTTGAATTTCGACGGAAATAAGGCCAAAATGAGTGAATATAGAAATAAATGTGAGGTGGACGCGTCATGATAAATCAGACAAAGAAAAAGTTCCGAAACACCATTGCCGGTTGTCTATCAATCGCCCTTTTAACGGCATTCAACCTTTACGCGGCCGAACAACTACCGTCCATCATCCTCGCTGTCAAAAACAACGACCTGACGCAAACCCGCGCGTTGATCAATCAGGAAATAGACGTCAACATGCCCCAGGCCGATGGGGCCACCGCCCTTCATTGGGCTGTCCATCGCGATAGCGTTGATGCCGTTCGCGCGTTGGTCGATGCTGGGGCAGACGTCGACGCCATCAACGATTTCGGCATCATGCCGTTGTGGCTCGCTTGTGAAAATAAAAATGCCGAAATGGCGAGGCTGCTTCTGAAAGCAGGAGCAAACCCGAACAACATCCTAATGACGGGCGAAAGCATTCTCATGACCGCCGCCCACTACGGCAATGCCGAAATCGTACAACTCCTACTCGATGCTGGGGCCGATGTGAACCACACCGAACCGGTTCGACAGCAATCCGCATTAATGTGGGCTATTGGAGAGGGCAACACAGACGCCGCCCTCTTGCTCGTCGGAGCCGACGCCGAGGTCAATGCCAAAACAACATTCAGCTTTACGCCCCTCATGTTCGCCGCGCGTAAGGGAAATCTAACCGTCGCGAAAGCCCTCATCCAGGCCGGCGCGAACCCCAATTCCGAAACCACTTACATGGGCACCAATCTCTATCAGTATCCCGGCGTAAACGACAAAAACAGAAACGATCCCGGCTACAGCGTTCTACAGGTCGCCGTTCACCGGGGAAAAGCCGATCTCGTCGACCTCCTTCTTGAAAACGGCGCTGACCCCAACTACGATGCGGTAGGATACTCCGCCCTGCAATGGGCCAGCGGCTCGTGGGAAACGTCCCTCGATGGAGTCACCGGAATACGTCCCTCAAAAGAACACGAGTGGTATCACATGGGCGGCCTTCGTGAAGAAAAACATCGAATCATCAAATCACTTTTGAAACATGGCGCCGACCCGAACGCGCGCCTCAAAAAACCTCCTACCCGATTCGGATTCTCTCCCAATCCACGGCCCACAGGAGCGACTCCTTACATACTCGCCGCCATTGCCGTCGATGCCGAAGCCATGCGGATTCTCGTTGAACATGGAGCAGATCCGACGCTGGTACCAAACAATACCGTTCCCGCAATTCTGTTAGCATCCGGAGTCAACCGTTCCCTCACGAATAGTCTCGCAACCGAAGAGAATAGTCTCGAGGCCATTAAAATGGCCTTGTCCCACGGCGCAAAAGTAACCGACACTGCCAAAAACGGAGATACGACCCTCCACGGCGCCGCTCAGATGCGCATGCTGAAGGTCATTCAATTCCTATACGACGAAGGCGCCGACATTTACGCCAGAAACAAACGAGGTTTGAATCCCGAATATATGGCCGCCCATGATCTGCGCGGCGTTGGCGAAGTAGAAGTAGAAAGTTCCCCAACTCTTGACCTTGTTCGCGAACTCAGCAAGCCAACTACACTGAAAAATGCAATCGACGAATGGAGTGACGTATCTCTTCACGTACGCGAAGCCGTCGAATCCTTGCTCAGCGGCGAACTCGAACGAATCGAGAAAGAAGCAGCTGAAAAAGCGAAAAAGAAACCCACGACTATCCAGTAAACTGAACCGGCATCGCGAGACACATATAGATGGAAAAAAAATTATCAACAGGAAGTCAAGCTGTCTTAGTGTTCGCATTTTGTTTTTTAGTCTTATGTATCTATCTCGTCACTACACAAAACGGCGGTCGATCGAATCAAAAAAATACGTCCTCGCCCCATGGTTCCGCCGAAACCCTCAACGAAATATTGACCGCGCACGGTTTCGTCGAAAAGATCGCTCCGCTCCTTGGATACCTCGGCATCGATGGCGACGGCCCCCTGGAAAAAGGCTTCGAGGGCTCGGCAGACGGGCGCGCCGGACGCTTGATTGAAGCCGGACTTCTCGAAGGAGCCTATTTCCGATTCACTACCTCAGGTGAACTGTTGAGATTTCGACGAATGACCGCTGGTCGGTCGACGTCAGAAGGGCCGGCACCGGTTAGCAAAACAGACGTCGTTCGAATGGCGAAAGAGATTTTTGCAATGGACGTTTTTGGACAGGACACCGAGGGTCTCACGTATACGTTGAGCGAAGATTCGGCAATTCACATCCCGTCTCCCCGGGCTTCGGAAGAAGAAGACAAACTTTCGAGCGGCCGCTGGCAGATGTATATCGGTCGAACATTCAACGGGATACAGTGCATGAGCGCAGTGACTATCGGTGTAGACGTCTCTTCAGGGCAAATCACCATGATCGAAAATTTTCCGTTTTTCCCTCCCGAATCGACCGTTGTGAAAATCTCCAAGCAGGAAGCCATCGAAATCGCCAACGAATCGGCGGGCCCATCATGGACGAGCGATAAAGTCTGGAAAGAATTCACACAAATCGGCTCCCCGTTTTCAGCCGACGCTCCGGCCTCACCTACAAGCACCTTGTGTTGGGTCGTGTCATTCAAAAAGCTAAACACGAACGAAAAACCAAGTCCATACGAGATTTTCGTAAGTTGCGAAACAGGAAAAATCTTGGGTTCCTTCGACTAATCGATTCCAAACACCAGCACGATCTTGATCTACCCGCCCGGTCTATGTACATTCGTTTTAGGAGATCAACATGTCCATTTCCAGACGTGCCGTCATCATCGCGATTGGCCTCGGATTAGGCCTAGGCGTATTGTCCCTTGTGAACTTGGGCGACATTGATCCAGCTACGGCCGCCGACCAGCCTTTGACAACCATCCCTGATGATTTTGTAAACAACAGCACTGGAGCCAAAGGGTCGGCGTACGATTACGCCAAGATGATCGAACCCCATCTTGGCATCCCTCCAATTGTCGACTGCGGAGAAGCCATCGAGATGCCCGTGTTTGTCGACGGGGTCAAAATTACCGGTAACCCGGGTCTCCACAATTGCGACAACCCCAGTCTCCAGGTAGGCGACTGCATGTCCGGCTCCAGCCTTCAACGGTACGAAGGAAAAATGGCCAACGGTACGCCGCTGCCTCACGTCGTGTGGGTTGGTTTCTGCCGACACGACGGCCGCGACACCGAACAGTACGACATCCCGGATTCTGTTCAACTCATCGGCTACAACACGATCACCGGCGCCACGGCCTTCTTCGAAAGCGGTGATACCAAACCGTGGACCTACGTCGACCCGGCAACCAACCGTCTACTTGGAAAGCTGCCCGGCATCACCGATCCAGCCAACTTCAACAAGGCCTACACCACGCCCGGACGCACCCAATGCGTCGCCTGCCACCAGAACGATCCGTTCGTCCACCACGCGTTCATCGACGGGGCAAGGCTCCCGGGCGATCCAAATCAACCCGTGGTCCCCAATCTATCTGGACGCAAAACCAACAACCGCCCCTACTGGGTCATCGGCGCGAGCAATTGGGACATGCGCACCATCCACATTGAAGGGAACGGCTGCCTCAAATGTCACCGGATCGGTATGAAGACCCTTGAGGAATTCATGGGCGACCATTGGGACCCCAATGAACATATGCCACCCAACAAACCCGGCAGTTTGTCGAAAGACTTTGAACAGCTTCTCGACTGTTGGAAAAATGGTCCAGAAAACACGCCCGGCTGCGATTGGGTTATTCCCCCCATCGGTGATGGCGAAGGAGAATTTGCAGGTGACGACTACCCGAATAAGTCGCGCTTCAATACACCGGCTCCATTCATGCTCAAGAAATAAGCGCCGGGAAACGGCAACGGCAACATCGTCAGGTCATTCTTTTGAACGCGACCAACAGACCTCCGAAAATCGCCGCGGCAACACCAATGAAAACGACATAGATGACGCTCGACGAATTAGCCAACCATTTGCTCCTATTGGCATAAATTAACATTTGTTCGTACGATGTACCCCCCGTATCCATCGTGATCCTTGACTCATCAATATTCAAATCATTCAGCAGAGCGATATTCGCATCGCTCAAATCCGTAACGAGCGCACCATCCGAATCGGTGAAGTAGATTTTCGCTTCCTCGGGAAACTCGATTCTGAAATGATCCGAGCCAAATTCCGGTTCAGAATCCAATTGTTTCAATTTGAATCTTCGGGTAGTCCCGAAATCCGGGGTCAGCGAAACTTGAGTCTGGACGTACTCTGTAGCCACGATAAAACCATCGATTTCTTTCCATTTCGTCGCCTCGCGATAGTACTCGATCGATTCAGTCCCAGAACTTGAATCGACTGAAAATACGGTGAACTTTGCCGGCCAGAGTCCTTTCTTCGTATTAAATTCCAACACTCTCTTGACTTGCTTATTGCCAAGTGCGCTGGCCTTTTCCTCGGGGGCATTCGGATTGTATGTGGTCAGCGATATCCGGTGGACTTTCCCGTTCGGCTCATCAAATGCACCAACATACGAAACGTACCAGCGAATTTCACTTCGTTTCGATTCGGGATTCTGGAGATACTCCGATAATTTCCGTGCCCCAATCGTTTCGGTCAATCCGAAAAATAGCGCGTGAGGCCATCCACTTACAGACGGGTGGTTCAGTAAACCATCTGCGATTTTTCCTTCCAATGAGCTCGTCATTGATAGAGTCGCAACGCCATCAAATACCAATAGGACGTCGGTAGCACCGACAGTTCCGTCTCCCATAATGTCCTCGTTGAAATGATGGGCACGCACCTTGTTATCATGATACGTTCTCTCGATCCTCGATTCTCTTCGTAAGACATCTTTCGACTCGGGGAAGTCCAAGTTTAGGTCGTGGATCTCTTCCCAGTGAAAATGAATGTTCGCCATCGAAGATTCAGCGGCTTCAAGGTCGTTAATGAAATCTTCTAACTCATTGCCGTGTGCGCACAATGAAGCGAAAAATACGAGGGCAACGTTGAGCGATTTTTTCAAAGTAAATTCTCCGAATAATTATTTAGTGGTCATGCGAAAGTCACGACTAATTTTTATCACAACAACCCGACAAACGCCGAAGGATTCCAATGGTTTAGCGGGACATCAAAATGGTACCAATTCCTACCGGTTCCTATCTATAACAACCACTTCGGCAAAAAAAACATCATGAGAACGCCACAAATAAAAAAGACGCTGCCAACTCCCAACATGATCCGTGATGTGTGTCCAGTGCCAGGTTCAAGAACAGAAGTGGACGGTTCATCGGGTCGATAGAAAACCGTCACGATGGCATCGGGCGGGTATCGCTTGACAACCCGATCCGGTGTCGATTCGACATCCCTTCCCGGGTCCCCGAATCTGACTCGATCTCCTTCATATACATTGCCGTCAACGGAATATTTGTACACGACTAGGGCCGTATCCGGCGCGGGTCGCTCGCTATGAACATTGCGTTTGATTTCGCTAGATACGACAACACCATCCTCAGTCGGCCACGAGAGACTTGCCGTATTTCGGGATTTATCTTGCACATGTAAAAGGAGGGCGCCACCACCGAACACCAGAAAAAATAGCGGAAAAATTCGCGTTACGAAAAATTTCAAAAACGGACCTGCTTCGGTATCCCAATCTTTACTCACGATTTGCAACCCTTTCCGACAACATTCTCATTTTATTTCTAAACTTCATAACCCGTTAGTTCAGAGGTTTGGCCTAAACCGTGTGTCCCAAATTACTCGTGCCCATACTCGCCAAACTGAAACCGTTTGAAAACAGGACGCGTCCGGTCTTGGAGGAGAATAGTTTCGATCTTTTTTGCTATTTCCGGATGCTGATCGACCACGTCGTGTTGTTCGCCGATGTCGGAATCGAGGTTGTAGAGTTCGAGGGGCGCTTCCGGATTTTTTTTGAGGTCTCGTTTGATGCCTTTCCATTTGCCCATCCGTAGGGCAAGTTGACCGCCGTAGCCTGCGAAATCCCAGAATAGGTAATCGTGAACCTTCTGCGAAGGCTCGCCCAACAGGGTTGGGACTATACTGATGCCGTCATGGTTAGCGGTGAAGTTGGTTCCGGCTATTTCGGCAATGGTGGCGGGCATGTCGTAGTGAATGGCGATATGGTCGGACTGGGTGCCGGCGCCGATTTTGCCGGGCCACCAGGCGATGAGGGGTACGCGGACTCCGCCTTCATCGAGAGACCCTTTGAGTCCTTTGAGGGGACCGACACTTTCAAAGAACTCGTAATCCACCTGGTCTTTCAAGTGGGTAGTACCGTTGTCGGATGTGAAAAGGACGATGGTGTTGTCGTCGAGGTTGAGTTCCTTGAGTAGGGCGAATAGGCGGCCAACTTGTTTGTCGAGGAAGGTGATCATGGCGGCGTAACAGGCTTTCGGAGTTTCGTGGTGCTGGTAGGACCGACCGGTATATGGCGGATCGTCCCATTGTCCTCGATACGCGGCAATGTCTTCTTCCGGGGCCTGCAGGGCGAGATGGGGAATGACGGTCGGGTAGTAGACGAAGAATGGGTCGTCTTTGTTTTCGCGGACGAACCTGAGCATCTCGTCGGCGATGCGTTGGGGTGCGTAGGTCTCCCCCGTTTGTCCGCGCGTGTTACCGGGGAGGGTTTCGTGTTCGAGGTCGTTTTCCAGATATTTCGGATAGAGGTTGTGGGCGTGGCGCTGGCAGTTGTAGCCGTAGAATCGATCGAATCCTTTGTTTAAGGGACCGCCCGTTGTTTTGGCTCCACCGAGGCCCCATTTACCAAAGCAGCCGGTTGAGTATCCTTGTGCTTTCAGGGTTTCAGCGATGGTGAGTTCATCTTTCGGAAGGGGGAGTTGTCCGCCGAAGATGCCGGAGTCGGGATCTTTTACTTCGTAGTTACTGCGAACGATGGCATGGCCGGCGTGTTTCCCTGTCATGAGGTTGTAGCGGGATGGCGCGCACACGGCGGAGCCTGAGTAGAACTGGCTGAAACGCATGCCTTGGGCGGCCATACGGTCGAGGTGAGGTGTTCGGATTTTAGTTTGACCGTAGGAGCCAAGTTCCTGGTAGCCGAGGTCGTCGGCCATGATGAGAATAATGTTCGGTTTTTCGGCGGTGGCGATGAAAGTGCAAACGACAAGGAGTAGAAATATTAACAAAAACTGGAGACCCCTGCGGGGTCCGGTCGAGTGGCTGGGTCGGGAGACCCTGCCACAGCTTCGAAAGGTTGAAACTGGTTGATATAGGTTGATCATAGTTGAGTTTTTCCTTTTTGGGCCGCTCGAGTCATTGGTCGATTTGGTAAATGGCAGAAGGGGGAGTTTCATGCTCTTCTTTGGATAGATTATTTTTCATACTTTAGGATCATACATTGGTCGGAGTATATAAAAAAGGGGCAAATTGAAGTTCTGTTTTCCTATTCGCGCATCTCGGGCAAGAACACTCGAAATACTTATTGAATATCCAGAGCGCGTCGAGGGTTGCGCAATACTTCGAGCCAATTTTTGATAACAATCAGTTCGTCGGAATTGCGGGTTCGGTCGGTGAGGGGTTTGATAAACAGGAATTTTTCTCCACTGGAGTGAAGGGCGAATTTGCCTGACCGAAGGGCATCACTTCTGAAGAATGTGTCCGGGAATAGTTCTTCAGGAGGGTCAGCAGTGAAACCGTTTTCGGTATTCACTGCCACGCGAATGACATGGGTTTCCCCTCGGTAGTAGATCGATTTCCCGCCGGGTGCCCAGATCAGGTGGTCGGTACCTATAGGATGTTCATCCGTTGAAACGCGTGTTTTTCCAATTAAATCGGGATAGGACGTTACAAAAACATCGCCGGATTCCGGGTTCAATTCGTTTGAAAAGTAGGCGAGCCATTTTCGATCGGGAGAAAGTATCGGCATCCCAGTGGCATGCTCGGTATCAAAAATTGGGACCGACGTTTTCGATCCATCGTTTGGAATTCGAATGGCGGTAGAGATTGGATCAGTAGAATTGTATACGGTACCTAGAACGTCCCCCGATTCTTTATCTTTGGCGCTTGCGGATACGTAGTATTGGCCGCGTTTGGTGCTGAGTAGTTCTTCTTGCAAGTCTGTTTTGTTCACAAAACTGCGATAGATTGAATATCCTCCCCGTTGGTTAATGCTGGTAAACGCAAATTCATTTCCGTCGTCGAGCCAGAGCAAAGATGACGAGTTCTTGCGGTCATACGTCAATTGTTTGGGAACACTTTTGCCGTCGACGTTGTACAAGTAGGTCTCAAGGGTATTTAGATCACGATACAGGATTCTATCAATCGTATCGGATCGAGTTAAGGCAATGTTAGAGTGACGCGTTGCACGGAGTTCCAATGGAATTTCATCTCCACTCATGTCTACCCAGACTAACCCTTGCTTCTCACTCCCAAATCCACTCGTTCGAACATAAATAAGGTCACCGGTCGGTGTGATGGTAAAACCCAAAGGGAAATCTTCGGGGAACGTCATCGTCGGAGGGGCAACATCCCGCGCGGGTCCAGTCGCTTCAAGGGAATCCATGTCAAAGGGAAGTGCCATCAACTTTCCTCTTTTGGCATACAAGAGATGGCCAGAATCGGTATAGTAGGGGCTACCGGCCCCTTCAGCGATTTTTGTTGATTTCAAAGACTCTAAATTCATGGCGTAGATTGGAGAGTTTCCAAGGTCGGGAGTTCCTGCAATATAGAGCAATATATTCTTTTCATGAATAACTTGTGCGGTCATGTGAACGACCTCTTTTAAAGCGGGATCTATCTCAGAAATCGTTTCGCTCACTAATGTATTCAGATTGATACGACAGAGTCCTTGACGGGGTAATGGACTCGTGATAATCACGTGCTCTTCATCTTGCCAGACACCTCGAATGGGCATCACGGCTGCCTTCACTTCCTGGCTTTTACCTCCTTCTATGGAGATTCGCCAATGGCTTTTGTTCTTGTACATCAGGGCTTGCTGGCCGGAAGGGGAAGGCGAAAAAACATGGCTGGCTTCCGTTCCGGGAATGGGTGTTGGTGTCATGTGGCCCAATTCACGAACCATGGTCATATTTCCACTTTCTGTTTGCGCCTGATAAAAAATACTTTTTCCATCGGGTGATATCTCCAAAGGCCCATAGAAGCCTTGTTTATCACGAGTGACGGGATGCGATGCAGGAAGTTTGATCGAGTATGTTTCGATGGGAAGTTTTTCGGGAGTTAGATTGTCTGAAAATAAGTTCTGGCGGGCTATCTTTTCTCGGTCGTCACCAGCCGTTAGATCTTTTCCAGTAGGACGGGATAGAAAAACAGCAATCAATACGACGAACAGAACGATTATGCCTACGGCCCAAATAGGTATTCCCTTCGATTGAGATGCGGCTGCTCTCCCCCATTGCGAGCTACGCTTCAGTCCTTCTTGTGCATCTTCCAATGTGAGCGCGATATCGCCCGCGCTGCTAAGTCGTTTTCGTACATCTTTTTCCAGGCAATGGTGGAGGAGGTTCAGGATCGGCTCCGGTGTTGATTCGGGGATAGACGACCAGTCGGGTTCATTTTGCAGGATCGCTCCTACCGTATCGGCGATGGTGTCTCCTTGAAAAGGGAGGCTGCTGGTGAGCGCCTCAAATAAACAACAACCAAATGCCCAGATATCGGTACGTTTGTCGATGCCTTTTCCCCGAGCCTGTTCCGGAGACATATAGACGGGCGTGCCAAGGAATGTTCCTTCCGCCGTTAGGGCGACCGGGCTCATTGGGGTCGTCACGGCATCCGAGCTGGGGCCCGTCGCATTCACTGGTTCCGTCGTCGTTTTTGCTATTCCAAAATCGAGTATCTTGACCACGCCGTCTTCGTTGATCTTCACGTTGTCTGGTTTCAAATCGCGGTGTACGATACCAGCGCCGTGGGCGGCGTCGAGACCTCGCGCGATTTCAATGAAGTGAGGGAGCGCATCGGAGATACTCAACGGACCCGGTTCGAAACGTTCGGTCAGCGTTTCGCCGGAAATGTATTCCATGACGAGGAAGTGGACGTCCGATTTGGTGTCGTGTTCGAAACCGTGAACCGTCGCGATGTTCGAGTGATTCAACGAGGCTAATGTTTGGGCTTCTCGTTCAAAACGGGCCAAAAGATCCGGATCTGCGGCCAGGGTTTTCGGCAGGACTTTTATCGCCACGTCGCGACCCAGCTTGGGGTCCCGGGCTCGATACACCTCGCCCATACCGCCCTTGCCGAGCAATCCCGCGATTTCAAAAGGACCTAAAGTTGAGCCTGATTCCAATTCGTGCGATTCCTTACGATTTCGAATACCTAGATTGGTTACGATGTAATTTAGCGAATGGGGAACGGGAGTTCAAATGAATTGGAAAGAGCTTGAGTCCGCTGATGTCCGCAGATTTGTTTTTAACGAAGGCTTTTATTAGCGGAGGCGCTCAAGTTGTATTTGGTAAATCCACGGTCTACTATTGGTTCCATTGGGTACTTTCGGCTACAGCCCTAAGGACACGGACATGAATGAAACCCCTCAGCATCGATTGTTCCTCTTGAACGGTACCGTTCGACGGGATCCGGCAATTGAGCGGTGGATGGAAGACCACGCTGGTGAACTTGGGGATATCACGGCGCGGTGGTTTGAGGTCTTTCGCAATTGTGGCGATGACGTCCGGGAGGTTCTACATGACGGTCATCCGACGGCATGTGTCCGTGAGACGGCGTTCGCGTACGTCAACGCCTTCAACGCGCACGTCAACGTTGGTTTTTACCATGGTGCTGTGCTGGCCGACCCCAGTGGTCTCTTGGAAGGTACGGGTAAGTTCATGCGACACGTAAAGCTTCGGTCGGATGGGAACCTAGATGCCGCGGCTTTGGAGGCTCTCATTCACACCGCGTATGCCGATATTAAACAGCGATTGAGAATGGCGTAGGCTTCCGCGACTCTGCTGTTCATGGTTTCCTCAGCGGTCTATCGTGAGCAGCATTAATTTCGACGGGCCAGGCCATGGTTTTTCGCGAGGACGATCGCGGTTCATACCCAAGGTTTCCCAGCGAAGCATATAGCGGCGGGAGGCCTTATCGCTTTTTCCGGAATCTCCTGCGGTGCGCAGTTGCATGTCGGGAAATTGGGATTGGAGCGGTCCAAAATCTAATTTGGACGATTTAGCCGGCGGTGGAATTCGTTTTTCTGGTGCGAAGGTTTCGGGGTTTAGTTGCCAACGCTGGCGTCCCAATTCCCAATGGGACCAATCCTGAGTCACTTCTCCTGACTTACCGATGCGGATAGGATACACGCGCACTTTAAACTCTATCGAACCGCCGCCGCTGAATTCCCAACGGCTGTCCCACGCAGTGCTCGGCGCGTTCTTCCATTCCTCGCCCGTCCACCGTGCGTTGTACACCTGAGAATTCCCCGCCTCGTCGTACTTGTGATAGGTCACGACCGGCATGTTGTCCCCATCAAAACCGAACTGCGCGTTTCCGTTAATCAATCCTCCGCCGGGTGGTACGGGATCGACCACGGTCCAGGGGGATTCGATCGTGACGGGGAGTTCCAGTTTTTCGCCCCGAATATTTTCCCAGTGCCGTAGGTCGTTGCTCCGCATATAGGATACGTGGTGGTTCGTCGCACAATCGGGCGTATCTCTCCAGACCCATACGCAATGATAGCGTCCGTCGGGGCCGAGCCGGGGTCCGTTGATGTAGGCGTTCATTTCGCCTCGGCCGTCGGTCAAGGGTTTGTCGAGGAGACGCGACCAAGTATGTTCTTTTGAATCGTAGACGTTGTAGATCTGATTGCCGGCCCCGCTCTTACCGTCCCGATACGTGTAAATCATTTCCCCCGATGGACCTCGAAAAAAACGCGGATAGGTCATTCGGCCTTCTTCGTGCCCGACCAAGGACTCCACCCGTTCAAAGGTTTCAATATCCAAGGGATCTCGCGTACGGAAATAGACGAGTGGATTCCCATGCAGATTTCCGGAAAGATGGAGCCGTTCCTCATCGTCGACTGCCATCGTGATGTAGTTGTGGCTATCCCACACGACAGACTCGGGCAACGTGGTATAGGTCCAGGAATCGTCATCGAGTTTTCGTGATGCGACCACCATCCTACGCGAGGCATCGTAATAGGCCACAAACTGATACGGCGCGTGGGTTAATAAACAAAATCCAACACGATGGCCCGACCAAACAGAGTCTACGTCGAGTCGGGAAACGACTTCCTCGGAAGCTGTAGAAGGAACCACGCCCAGCGACAGACAGATCACTGACGCAAATAGGCCCATCAAGGGCTTGGCATATCGGAGCCTCAAGTCCATCAACGTAAGGGCGTCTGTACGGAAAACTCTCCGTGGTAGGGAATCGTGCCGCGCTCGTTGACATGATAGTCCCATTTCGCCAGATATTCGGTTCCGGGCTTGAAGTCATCCCCGATTGCCCGAAGCCGCCCCTGAAGTTTTTCTTCCAACGACGTTTGCAACGCCGCATGAGCCGGCAGATCAATAAGGTTGGTCATCTGATACGGATCCGTTTTGTTGTCATACAGCAGCCACGGGGCATCCGCATCGCGGACGTACGTATACCGGCTGGTCCGAATCCCACGAAATTCTTTGGACCCGAAACTTCCCGCAAAGGGATACACACTCATCACCAGCGCCGCACGATCAGGCCCAACCCGCTTACCGGAAATAAACGTTTCCATGCTCGCCCCTTCCACCGTTTCGGGAATCCGCAATCCGGACATCGACAAGAGCGTCGGTAGAATATCCGGCGTGTTGATTGGAGCCTGGATGACCTTTCCCTTCCGGCCATACTTCTCCGGATAACGCAAGAGAAAGGGAACGCGAATGGATTCGTCCCAAGGCTGCTGTTTTCGGCTCGGCCTTACGCCTTGCGACCCCATCATTTCACCGTGGTCAGACGTGAAAACCAAAATGGTGTTATCCGCTAGGCCGGTTTCATCCAACGTTTTTAAAAGACGACCGACACTTTCATCCAATGCCGTGCAATGACCATAGTATCCGACCAGCTCCCGGCGAGCCCTCTTCTCCTGCTCCTCCGACACATTCGGCGCGAGTTCGATAGTATCCCTCGAGTAGAGTGCCTTGTATTTCTCCGGCGCAGTGTCATGGGGAAAGTGAGGCGTCCCGTAAGCTACCATAAGCAGAAACGGCTCGTCCGCATCACTTCGTCCCCGAATAAACCGTTCCGCTTCATCCGTCTGTGCAAACGTATCGTACCCTTCCCATTGCAGTTTCTCGTCAGACGTTCCCGCATAATAATGAGATTTGTCATACGTATGATCGCATTCCGCCGCCCGCCAGAAATCAAATCCCTGCCGCCGCTCAACCGGAATATAGGTATCCCGGCCATGTCCATCCAAATGCCATTTACCGATGTAGCCCGTGGCGTAACCCTCATCCCGAAACAACTCCGCCATACACAGCTCGTCGTCGGGCAAATACAGATCATTCATGAACATGCCTGTGGTCGTTGGATACCGCCCCGTCATCAGCGCAGCGCGATACGGAGTACACACCGGAGAAACCGAAACCGCATTCGTAAAATTGATACTCTCGGCAGCCAGCCCATCCAGGAAAGGAGTCTTCACATTCGGATCACCCGCATACCCCAAAGCCGAACCACGCCACTGATCGGCCAGCAGATAGATTACATTGGGCTTTTGTTCGGCAACCGCCTGGGCCGAGAACGAGGTCAGACAAATTCCTACCACCCACAAAAATGGGCGGCCGATCGTGCATTTTTTCATTTGCTCTCCTGACATTTACCGAAAAAGGCAATGCACAAAATCATACACAGTAGTTCAGGGAGATAAAAGGGACTCAGCTGAAACGTGTGACAGATTTATATTCAAAAGAATCCGCGACATGGCGCCACATTATCCGGGATGATAGAATTACGGGAGCTTAGTGGTTGTCCTCATTGATATGAAAGGTGCAACGGCGCGTGTTTACTATTCGATCTATTAATCGCAAGGCACGAACATGACGCGTATTGGCATTCGCCAATACGTTAGGAGAATGTTGAACATTCTCCACAGCAACGTTCGTTGTTCGGGAGGAATTGGACGGTCATGACTGGGAAAATGGGAAAAGATCAGGGTGGCCGGTTTCTGACCACGCATTGGACCGTGGTTCGCGACGCGGGCGATCCGGACTCACCAGACTATCGTGCGGCGCAGGCGACGCTTTGCGAGACTTATTGGTATCCCCTCTATGCGTTCCTTCGTCGTTATGGCTGCGATCCCCACGAGGCCGAGGACATGACGCAAGGGTTTCTTGCTCGCATGCTGGACAAGGACGACTTTCGGTTGGCGAACTCCGAACGCGGGAAGTTTCGTTCGTTCTTGTTGACGTCGCTGAAACATTTCACTGCGAACGAGCGAAAGAGCGCAACGCGAGTAAAACGCGGCGGAGCGGCGACGCACGTGCCCATCGACGTGAAAGATGCGGAACAGCACTACGCGCGGGAACCCGTGGACAATCTCACGCCGGAAAAACTGTTCGAACGGTCATGGGCGCTGAACGTGCTGGATCAAGCGATCGCGCGACTAGAAAACGAATGGGAAGAATCCGGGAAAGCAGAACAATTCGACGTCCTCAAGGGGTACCTGACCCCCGGCGAAGAATCGACGAGTTATCGTGAAATCGCGGAGTCGCTGAATATGAAGGAAGGCGCTGTAAAAACGGCCGTTCACCGGCTCAGACGCGCCTATCGTGCCCAGCTTCGCGCGGTGATCTCCGATACCGTCTCGTCCGAAAACGATATCGAAGAAGAAATACACGACCTGTTCGGTGCTTTTGGAGATTAAGTCGTCTTTCTTCGAAACTCCACTTTTTACGTGCGGAATTTTTTCTGTAACCTTTTCAGAATTTCGTTTCATTTATGGGTAGATGGAAAAAACCGAATGAATTCGGTATAAAACCCAAGGAGATGAAATGATGACGCCTTGCCCCCAATGCGGTTCCACGATGCCAGAAGGAGCGCCACACGGACTGTGTCCCAAATGCCTCTTGAAAGCGGGTATGGATCGCACTACCGTTGAAGGCTCGGAAATTCCGGGCACGCAAACGCCCGATGCCCCCGAACCCAACGACCTGGCCAAACAACTTCCCCAGTTGGACATTCATGAATTGATTGGCCAAGGCGGGATGGGATTTGTCTACAAAGCCAAGCAGCGCGCTCTGGACCGCGATGTTGCCCTGAAAATCCTGCATGGAGAATTACAACAGGATCCGTCCTTCGCGAAACGTTTTGAGCGGGAAGCCCAGGCCCTCGCCAAACTCAATCATCCGAACATTGTTTCGATATTCGACTCGGGACACACCGAAGCGGGTGACTACTATTTTGTCATGGAGTTCGTGGACGGCGTCAACCTGCGCGACGTTTTGGAAGCAGGACATCTCGAAGCCGAGAAAGCCCTCGCCATTGTGCCTCAAATTTGTGAGGCGCTGCAGTACGCCCACGAAAACGGAATTGTCCATCGGGACATAAAACCGGAAAACATCCTCATGGACGGTAGTGGTCAAGTGAAAATTGCCGATTTCGGATTGGCGAAGCTGGTTGATTCACCCACACCATTTGTAAACCTATCGAAAACCGGCCAGCGAATGGGTACTGCCCATTACATGGCACCGGAACAGGCTCAAGACTCTACCGACGTCGACCATCGCGCCGACATCTATTCGGTGGGCGTCGTCTTTTACGAAATGCTGACCGGCGAACTCCCCATCGGTCGTTTTTCTGCACCGTCCAAAACAGTCAAGATCGACGGGCGTCTTGACAAAGTGGTTCTCAAGACGTTGGAAAACCGTCCAGACCAGCGATACCAACAGGCCAGCGACCTCAAGAGTGAAATCGAGTTCGTCGTATCTCCGATTCCGGGCAGAAACGGTATTCGACTCACGTCACCCATCAAAATCATGGGGATGCCATTATGGTCCATTGCCATCGGCCCCAGTTATGAGCTCGGTGAAATGCGCGGACACGCCCACGGCATTTTCGCCCTTGGCGAAATGGCGACTGGCGTCGTCGCGGTCGGCGCAATAGCCGTCGGCGGGATCACGCTGGCCCCTGTGTCTGTTGGCCTCGTCGCCATTGGTGGTTTCGCTATGGGCGGGGTTGCCGTAGGCGGCGTCGCGCTCGGCCTTCTCAGTTACGGTGCCGTAGCTTTGGGCCTGATCACGTACGGCATCGAAACGCTTAATTAATTCCTGACTTTTCCAGTCTAACTTTTCGGGCCTGCTTCAGGTGGGCCTTCAATTTGGAGGATACACCAATGATTACAAATAAATTTTTCACACTCGTAGCAACTACCTTTTTCTTAAATGCCGCATTGACATTTCACCCGGCCAACGCGGCCCAAACCGCTTTCGTAGGCGTGAACGTCGTTTCCGTCGAGAACGGGGCAATCGTCGAAGACCAAACGGTGATCATTGAAGACGGCCTAATCACCGTAATGGGCCCTAAGGAATCTACGTCACCAGCGATCGATGCCAAACTCATCGATGGAACAGGAAAATTCTTGATGCCCGGTCTAGCCGACATGCATATCCATTTTCTGAACCAGGATTTCATGAACGCGTTGCTCAAAAAGGATGACCCTATTCAACCTATCGAGAATATGCTCTACCTGTATCTCGCCAACGGCGTCACCACCGTCCGAGTCATGGCCGGGTTTCCAGAAATACTGGAATTGCGCGACGCCATCGAACGAGGCGACGTGCTGGGTCCGAGACTTATCGTCACCACACCTCTACTTGATGGTGCGAAACCCATCTGGTTTCCTCCCTTGGGATACCCGGTAACCACGGCTGACGCAGCGCGCCAAACCGTGCAGGACGCCAAAAAGGATGGCTACGACATGATAAAAGTCTACACCCTTCTCCCGCGTGATGCCTATGACGCCATCATCGATGAAGCGAAGAAGGTCGGCCTCAAAGTGGTCGGCCACGTCCCGGTGGCTGTCGGATTGGAACACGCCCTCGAATCCGGCCAGAATGAAATTACCCACGCCGAAGAATACTGGCGCTTCACTCGCGACTATAGCGACGAAGTCATTGGAAAGTTCACCTCCATGACCGCGAAATCCGGTGCTTGGTACTCCCCCACCATGACCACCTACAACGACCAGATGAGTGATGGTGAATCTGTAATGAACCGCCCTGAAAACAGATACCTTGATCCCGTCATCCTGGATTTTTGGAAAACCCGCGTGCCTCCCACGATGAAAACCGAAAAAGCAAAAGAGATGTGGGCTAAACGCGTCAACGTTCTGAAAGACTTCATGTTTCGACTCGTCAAAGGGATGTACGATGCCGGCGTTCCTCTCATGACGGGCACTGACGCCCTCAACCCCATGGCCATGCCCGGCTTCGCCCTACACCGTGAGCTTGCGTTGTTTGTCGAAACAGGCATCCCCATCGCAGATACCCTCCGCGCCGCAACAACTAATCCCGCCAAGTTCATGAGCGAATCCGACGAATGGGGATCCATCGCCTCAGGTCGCCGTGCAGACCTGGTCCTTCTCAACGCGAACCCGTTGGAAGATATTGGCAATACAAAAACTATCGATGGCGTGATGATCCGTGGGCAATGGCTGGAAGACGATACAATTCAGGCCCAGCTGAATGCCTTCGCAAAAGAAAACGACGATTCAAGAAATTGAGTTGCGCTTTGGGAATGAATCCACTCATACTGTAAATCGACCAGACGGAACCAACGAATCGCTGACTCTTTATCAATGAATCAACATTTATTAAAATTAAAACGGGTGCGCGGCCTTGGCTGCGTACTCGTTCTTCTTTCATTCACGTCGTGTATGACTATGAGTCCGGAAAGGTCGGCATCGGCTGATTCCGCCGCACCCAGACCTCCTGAACTTCTGCTCATCGACAACGGGACTGCAAAAATCGGGATCGACCGCGCGATGGGTGCGTCGATTACGTGGCTTTCGTGGGACGGGCATCCGAAGAATGTCATCAACATCCATGACCCCGGCCGACTGATTCAACAGTCGTATTATGCGGGCCTTAGGCTTGATCGTACAGCGGATGGCCAGCACGAACATTGGAGTCCGTGGAGTTGGAACCCGATCCAGGGTGGCGGTGTCGGGTCGTGGGCACGGGTGACGCGTTTCAAGAAACGAAATAATTCGACTCTGTACGGAAAGACCATCCCGAAACTTTGGGACATGCCGAATGAGGAAGCCGACGCGGTCATGAAGCAATGGACAAGTTTCGAACCGGGTATTCCAAACGTGATCGTGGTCCGCAACCGCATCACATGCAATCGAAAGATAGACGATCGATGGGGTCCTGCTGTACGGTCTCCTCAAGAAGTTCCCGCTTGTTATTTCACTCGTAATTTCGATCGGTTCGAAAGTTATCTCGGCGACGGAAAATGGCGAAGCGAAACCCAAGATGCCGGTCCCCCGTGGGGAAGAACGAGTCCCCTATTGAAGGCAATGGCGTGTTTCAACGCTGAGGGTCAAGGCATTGCTATTTTCAGTCCGACCTCAGGCGACTCCTGGAATTTTGGTCCGCATACGGATACCCCGTCCGACGACCCGAATGGAGGTCCTTGCGTTCACATCGCGCCGGTCACGCACATCCACTTGGGCCCGAAATCGACCTATGAATACCGTTATTGGCTCGTGGTCGGCGACGAGGCACAGATTGCGGCCAGTCTTGATATGCTCGCCACTAAATATGCAGAAGAACGTGGTCGACTCAGGTCTTAATTGGGGACGAGTACGCGCGACTTGCCTTTATTTGGGGCCAGTCAAATGTTTGTTGAACCACGCGAGCTGCATATCGGATGACGCTTCGTATTTTTCGTTGTACATGCCGTAGTGGGTGGTATTTTCCATGACGTGGTACTTCGTGGGCACATCGCCTTTCGCTTTGATTATTTTGTAGGCAGCCTCACCGTGATCCTTGGGTTTCACCAGCTCCTCCTTTTCGGCGTCGATGATGATCGTGGGCACGTTGATGCGGTGGGCGACATTGATGACGTTGTATTCGATCATTTTCGCTAAGTGGGGCGTTCCGCGGAGGTGAGCCAATGCGTCCGTCCCTTGCGGAATGGGTTCCATCTCTCCACGCGCCTGCTGGATCGCCCGCACGCGACCTGTTTTTTCCCAAACGGCGGGTATGATGCCCATGCTGGGTACTTGGGCAGAAATACATTTTACGCGGGTGTCATGGACGGCGACCCAGGTGGCGAGGCCACCTCCGTAACTGGTCCCCCATAGTCCGATGCGGTTAATGTCGACCCCGGGCTCGGCCTGTAGGTAATCGAGAACACGGCGAATGTCTTCGGCCATGTCCAGAGGATTCACTACTTCTCGAATTACTTGCACTTCGACAGTAGCCATTCCATTATCGTCCGCGACTGGCATCTCGCCATGAACAATCACTTTTCCGTCACTCTCCCCCCAAGTACGGTAATCGAGGGTAGCGCCGATATATCCGGCCTCGGCAAACTTGACCGCGATGCGTCGGAGATTGTTCTTACTGCCGCCCCATCCAGGACAGAAAACAACGGTCGGGAAATTGTCCCCTTCCTGGATTTTTTTGGGTGCGTAGATATCGACGGCAAGACGAACCCCATCACTCAAGACGGTCACTGCCTTCTCCGTAACGGTACCGGGAAGGGGTGTGCTTTGAGAATTCTGAGCCAAAGCGGAAAGAAACGTTGTCCCAAGTAGAATTAAAACGAATGTTACGACCCGACCGAATTGGCGGGAGGGTGTTCGGTGACTGTACATGCATTATCCTTTTCAAAATCGTTTAGTTCATCGTTATTTTTGTTCAATTTGCTGCGTGGATTGTCGGGAGTGAGTAACCCAGATTGTAGCCTATTATCTATGTGGTCCCTAGTTCATTCCCACTCACAAAAGTGAACGGTACGGCCACCGACCAAGCGAAGGCTGGTTTTGGATACGGACTCGTCCGATTTCCAGAATTCATCATCGGAGAAATTGCCAAGCTCCACCCGTTGAAACGTGTGACGAGAGAAGACTGAGCACTACGAATTGCGTGAAGTGGTACGCGGATCTCAAAGACGGTCGCAAAAAATACGAAAACCAAGGCGATACGGAAGCTCGGTTCGCCTTGGTTTTCGTCGGGGACGCGTCTTGAATTAGAACAAGATGTTCAAATCGAAACGCAGTTTCCATTGAAGGTCGTCGTCGGTCCCCAATGCCACGCTGGTTTCATCGCGTTCTGCGCCGAGCGCCCAAGTGTGGAGTTGAATATTGTCTGTGAACATGTAACTCAACCCAATCAGGTGACCGCGAAAATTTGTCGTAAACGCGAAGTCGTCTTGAGCAACCGTACTCAGCACCGCATCTTGTTCGACAACCTGGTAATTGTAGTAGGCCTTCAAGTCGCCTTTTTCTTCCTGCGTTCCAAGGGCGAAACCGAATGAAAAGGCGCTGTCTTCATCTATCTCAGCATCGAGGTTCTCGATGTATTCCGCCGAAACGGTCACGGGCACTTTCCAACCGTCGTACGTTAACGCAATGACGGGGTTAAGCATCGTGAAATCTGAAACGAATGCGTCGGCGATCATATCCATGTCAACGTCAACAGTGGCATTGCCGAAGTTGTCGGATTCGGAAAAGTCAATGTCGCCCGGTGTATTGGTGTCTGAGAATTTGGTGAATCCGAGCGCAACGTTCAATTTCGTGTTCTCCCCCAACCGAAATCGAGACGCCGCTTGAAGTTGCAAAACAGTTGTATCGTCGAACACGGTACGTTCATCCATCAAATAATATCCGCCAGTTAGAGTAAGGTTTTCCAGGCAGCCGTCGCCGTCGATCGAATACCCAGCTGCTATCCCTTCCGGCTGAAGGTCACCATCCCAGACGAGCCCACCGTACACCGGATTCATGTATTGAGGATGGAGGAATTTACCGGCGGTTATCCATCCACCGTCAAGCCATTCTGGCCGATATGTCAGATACAGCAAATCGAGCGATAGCGGGAATCCGTCGAAAACATCGCCGAAACCTACGTCGGCAGAGCGCGGATTGTCTGAGTCACCGGTAACGACGCGGCCGCCGAGTTCCAGTTGTTCGTGCACCTTGTATTTTGCACCTATTCGAAGGCGCATACTTTCAACATTTTTGTCTCCGTCTTCCATCTCGAACTGAGATTCGTGGCGTAATTGGAAGTCGCCAGAAAAAGAAAGTCGGTCCGACCAGGTGCCCGATTTTGGTTCGTTCGCACTTTCTTTCTCTTGACTTTCCTTTGTTTCGCGTTCGGCAAGATAGTCTTCGACGATTTGCTTGATTTCTTCTTCGGTGAGATTGGAAGCCGCAGATTCCTGCGCCTGTGCAGTTGCGATTGTACATGCAAAGGTTACGGTTGAAACTGCGAGTATCATTCCGTGAAGTTTGTGGAATAATTTATATATAGACATAATTCCCCCTACTAATTTTTGATTTGTTCTACGTTTAGATTTGCTGTTGGCGTGTGCGTCGTACGGTACGCTCCGTACGACGCTCGAAATGATTAAATTGGTCAGTTCGTCTTTAGACTCGAAACTGGGACACCATCCCCTGAAGTTCGGATGCCAGTTTTTCAAGATCGGAAAGCGAGCCTTGCATATCGGTTACATCAGTTTTTGAACGAGACGCGGCAGAACTCACCGTGGTGACGTTGCTTAGCACTTCATTCATTCCTCTTGAAGCTTCCGTTGCATGTTGCGAAATCTCGCCAGTAGCACTGGCGAGTTCGCCGACGTTCTGTGCAATATTATTTACCCCAGTCGTGGCCTGTTCGACGTTTTGGGCCACTTCCTGAGCACCGCGTGCGGCTTCTTGAACGCTGACGGCCATCTCTTGAGCGCCAGCGGCAACACTGCCAACCGTATGAGAAACGTTTTGAACGGTCGCGGTTTGTTGTTCCACTGCTGCGGCGATGGTGGTAAAGGCTTTATTTACGTCTTCAATGATGGCCACGATTTCGGTGATAGCATCAACGGCTTCGACTGTAGTGGCTTGCATTTCTTCAACTTGGCCGCGAATATCGTCGGTGGCGGTGCTGGTTTGCTTCGCCAATTCCTTTACTTCATTGGCGACTACCGCGAAACCTTTTCCGGCGTCTCCGGCAGAAGCGGCTTCAATTGTCGCATTGAGTGCAAGCAGGTTCGTCTGCTCAGCGATTCCAGTGATTAGATCGACGACTTTATCGATCGATCCGGCGGATTCTCCGAGTCGAGTCACGATTTCGGCCGTGTTGTTCGCCTTTGATGCAGCGGTACTTGAAATTTTGGCTGTTTCAGAAGTGTTTGACGAAACTTCATTCAAGGATGCTGCCATTTCTTTCACCGAATTGGCAACTTGATTGACCGATTCGGTGGTCGAATTCATTGATGTGGCAACACCGTTCATATTGGCCGACACTTCTTCAACGGCGGCGCCGACCGTCGTGAGATTGTTGGACACCTGTTCGGATGCACTGGCGACGGAGTTTGTATTCGCGTTAATTTCTTCTACGCCTGCGGCCACGTTATTGATGTTTTGCGAGGCCAGATTTGTAGATTCCACGGCAGATTGGGTCTCGCTACTCATGGCATCGGCGTTTTCTGCAATTCCCGTGGCAGTCGTTGTGAGTTGTTCGGCCGAATCCACAACCGTTGTCGAGCTCTCCGAAACTTTTCCAATGATTTTCTGCAAGTCGCCTACGAAGTCATTGAAGTACTGGGCCAGCATTCCTACTTCGTCCTTCGACTTCACCACGAGGCGTTTGGTTAAATCTCCTTCGCCTGTGGCAATGTCTTTGAGCATGTGACCGGTGTCCGAAATGGGTCGAACCATCGCTCCGATCAAGAACAGGCCTCCGAGAATGAGTACAACCATCATAGAAACTGCGCCGAATTGAATTGCACGCTTGAGGTTGGTGGCCGTAGAAATCGCTGTTTCCTGGCGTTCTTCCATGAGTACGCGTTCACGATTCTGAAACAGAGTAATTTGTTCTCTAAATTTGTCAAAATAGACTTTTCCTCGCGCTTCGGCAACGACGTCGGCCATGTTGTCCATGGTTTTGCCATCGCCAATTTCACGGCGTAGACCAATCGTTGGCTCACATACCTCGGTCTTCCATTGCGATATCGTTTTCTCGACTGAGTTTAAAACTTCAACCTGTGCAGGGTTATCGCTCACGGTGTTTTTCAATTCTTTGATTTTAGCGGCAAATTTGGTTGCGCCGTTGTTATAGGGTTCGAGGAATTCGTCTTTCCCCGAAAGCAGATACCCGCGCATTCCAGTTTCCATATCGACCGCTTGAGAAAGCAAATTCTCTGCTTCGGCAATTACGAACAACGTGTGTTCGACCCATTGCGCTTTTTCCGTGCTTTCTAGTTTCCGGCGCTTCTCTAGCAGATCTTTTTCCGTTTTGACGAAGCCGGCGATTTGTCCGCGAAAGGCATCGAAGTATACTTTCCCGTTGGCTTCACCAACCAGAATGGCCATGTCGTTCATGGTCATCGAATCACCGATTTCCCGCCGAAGAGCAATGGTTGGTTCGGTGACATTATCTTGCCATTCGTGGATATTTGAGTAGATTTCATCCAGTAGTTCGACTTGCGCCGCGTTGTCGCTAACGGTATCTTTTAACGTAGCGACCTTAACATCAAAAACTTCTCGGCCGGTGTTGTAGGGATCGAGGAATTCTTCTTTCCCCGCAAGCAGATACCCGCGCATTCCGGTTTCCATATCGACTGCCGATGCCAATACTGAGGCTGCCTCTGCTAATACGTTGTGCGTGTGGTCAACCCTCGCACTGGTTTTTTCTAACGACCGAATACTATTCACGCTGAACAACGCGTTCGCAGCAAAAAATGTGAGAATGAACAGACATCCTGCGATAATTCGGAACCTCAATGAAACATTCGAAAACAACTTAAACATGGTACTCCTTCGGTGACTTTCTCGGATGAGAAGCCAACCCCCCCCTTACTCCCAAGCCTTTCACGAATCGATGTCAGCATTCCGATTCGATACTATTGGAAATGTAGCGCAAAAACCGATATTTTGGCAAATAAAACAGGTTAATTTCACTAATATCATTATTATTGAATTGACTTATGGCCGCCGTAACCTAGTTGTCGAATGCGCGCTCGGTGATTCGGCCGATGACAAGCTGATGATCGACTTTTGGAGAACGATGAAGTCTCACATAAGGACTGCGGAAATAGATGATCGGAAATGTCGCCTATTTCACACTTCCTTATTTTGACGGCTTTTTAAACCGGTAAAATATGATTGGAAATTGCTGTCCCGATTGTCGCCAGTTTCCTTTTGCCGCGCTTCCGTCCTCGTTCAGAATTCCCGCAAAGGAAGCCTGGATGCTGCCGATTTTGAAATCGATCTTTTTTTCATTGAACTCGATAGTGTCGATGGGAAGCTTGACGCCTTGGTCCAGGCTTTCTAACATTGCCCTTAACGTGCCGTCTTTCGCTAAGGACACATGAAGGATCATCCGTAAATCTTGAGGGCCCGCTTCCAAAGTACCTTTCCACTTCCCTGCGACGCCGTTGCCCGGGATGGATTTTAGAGTGTCGAACACCTGTTCTTCACCCCTGGTTGCTCGTTGTAACGAGAACGGAAACGACTGCCCTGCCTGTTGAAGGGTTCCTTTGATGGATTCTCCAGAATCATCTAGTTCTCCATTGAAGCTTGGCTCTCCCGGAATACCACTCATTTTGAACTGTATTCCCTGGTCCACGATCTCAAAGTCGGACAACGCGAATTCGTGAAGGCCCTGTCCCGGTATGTCGATAGTGCCCTGCCAGTTGTGTTCTTTGTACTTTAGATCGACCGCGATCCCCAATAATGTTTTGTTCGGTAGCTCGATATTTCCCTTCCAGTAGCCGTTATGATTCTGGGCAAACGCGTACGTGGGTACGAGGATTAAAAAAAGTAGAATTCGTTTCATTGCAGCCTCCCGTCGAAAATCTTCGACTCGTTTTTCAGTGTGTTGATTTCGTGTTTCTTAACTCGGCCGTCGTCATGCCGCTTCGTCGGGTTGGAACACATCCTCTATCGACTTCTCGAACAACCGTGCGATGCGAAACGCTAAGGGCAAACTCGGATCGTACTTGCCTTTTTCGATGGCGTTGACCGTCTGCCGCGAGACTTCGAGCTGAGTTGCGAGTTGTCCCTGGGTCCAGTCGCGTTCGGCCCGTAGGATTTTGAGTCGGTTGTTCATGAGTACCGCCAATTCCCGACTACGACCGCGATTGAATAGGCGACGGCTATGAGCAGGATAATATTTGAGACGTCCGTCTCGGCCACCATTCCAGCACGCTCTGTAAGCCTGTAGGCCCCGGTTCCAACGAGACCGACTCCCAGAGAGATGGCGAGCGCATCGAGTTGGATTTTACGCTGTAGCTCGTCCCCATCGCGTAAGAACCGGCGGTAGGCGAGTATCAAGCCCACGCCGATCCCGGTCGATATCAGGATCGCCAGATACGTCGGTCCACCGGCGGGCATCCACTCGTGCTTGATGCCTCGGCTTGCGCCGGCCCAGGATAACGCCCAAGCAAGCAACCAACCATTGAGTCGAAGGGCGTTGCGAATTTCTCCCGAAGAAGCAAAACACCGCATCCAAAAGCCCATTTTCGTTTTTTCCATCTGTCCAACCTCCTTGACTTAATGTAAAGCTACCTTGACTATTTAGAAGATATCATATCTGAACGGGCTTGTCAAGCGTCCTTTACAACCTACCGTGCGACAACTGGATTTCTAGACGTATATCATTAAAAACATTGACCATTCTACATCTGGCATATATAGTTCGACGCGGGTTGAAAAGCTGTACGACCAGGATTCATTCATGATGAACAAGCAAGACTTAAGCGGCTTCTGTTTCAAGAGTCAGATGGGCCTCGTGGTAGTGGCATTGGCATTCGTGCCCGCCCCGTGGCTGGTGGCGAACACTTTCCAACCTCCTCATTTCTTGTTGGACGCGAGCTTGGTCGTGCTTTTCGGGGCAAGCGTCGGTCAGCTTCTCCCCATGTTCGTTTTTCAATTTAGCAGCCCAAGCGGCCGGAAACGAGTGTTGTCGCTTCTTGCAGGACTGTTGATGCCCCTCGTCGCGGTGGCCGACTTTGCCGCGATCGCCATGGGTGCGTCTGCCGCATAGTATATAGGGGATACCCATTCATCGCGTTCACTTTTCGAAGAGCCCCCCCTTTTACATTCCGCATCATTGAACATTAGCGTACCGATTTTGTAAGCTCAATCATGTTCGACGCGCGAAATTATTTCGCGCCGCGACATTCCATTTTAAGGAGACTACGCAATGAGATCGATATCACGTCGGAGGTTCCTCGCCACCGCGGGCGCCGCTACCGTCGCAACCCTACACCCGCGTTTTGCCATCGGCCAGGCGGGTGAATCGGCTAACTCAAAAATCAACATGGCCTTCATCGGCGCAGGCGGCATGGCTCGAGCCGGCACCCGGGCGTGTGCACAAGAAAACTACGTGGCATTTTGCGATGTCGACGAAGCGCGCGCCAGCGAGACGTACAACCAATATCCCGACGTGCCCACGTTCAAAGATTTCCGGACCATGCTCGATAAAATGGGCAAAGAGATCGATGCCGTAGTGATTTCCACGCCGGACCACACCCACTTCGCCGCAGCCATGGAATGCATGCAGCGTGGAATCCATGTGTACGTTCAAAAACCCCTCGCCCACAATATCTGGCAAGTCCGCACGCTCCAGAAAGCCGCCCACGAATACGGCATCATCACGCAGATGGGTAACCAAGGGCATGCCAGTGACGGCATTCGTGAAGCCAAAGAATGGTACGAGGCGGGTGTGCTCGGCAAGGTTCGTGAAGCCCACGTCTGGACCGATCGGCCGAAGCTTCCCTGGTTCAAAAAGCCTTTGACCATTCCCCCGAAAACCGACGCCATACCCGATTCCCTCGATTGGGATCTCTGGCAGGGCCCGACGGCGACCCGCGACTTCAGCCGGGAGTACGTTCCGGTGAAATGGCGCGGCTGGTGGGATTACGGTTGCGGCTCCCTCGGCGATATCGGCTGCCACGAATTGGATACGCCGGTATGGACGATGGGTTTAGGGCTTCCAGAAAAGGTGAAAGTAAAACTCAACGATGAGGTGAACAACGATTTCACTCCATTCAGCGCGGTCGTTTCCTATCACTTCCCCGCGAGAGGCGACCAACCCGCCACGAAGGTCCATTGGTACGAAGGCGCCGATGCACCCCGACCGAAAGGGATGCGCGAAAAGGAAAAATTGGTTGGCAACGGTTCCTACATGGTCGGCTCAAAAGAGACGCTCTACATGCCCTACATGCACCCCAACAAACCAAAACTGATTCCTGGAAAACGGGAACGCGATCTGCGCGACGAACTGCCGGATCCCACCATTCCTCGGGTCGGCGGCGAACCTTTTCGCGAATGGATGCGCGCCATCAAAGGGACTGGACCGATGCCGGGTTCCAACTTCGACGTATCGGCCCAACTCACGGAAGTTGTTCTGCTCGGCGCACTGGCAATCCGCACCGGCCGCAACATCAAATGGGATGCCGAAAACATGAAAGCGAAAGGCCGCCCCGAACTCGACTCCTACATCAAAGAAGAAGTGCGGCCCGGCTGGGAATACGGCGAAGACCTGTGGAAATCATGAGCTATCGGGAGTGTATAGATTAGCCGACGAAACGCGACTTAATTTTTTATGAGTGCTTTGAGATAATCCACGGCATCAGATAGCGGGCGGCCATCCACGTCTACGATTTTATTGGCCTCTCGCATGGATTCGTCTGAAATGGCGCCTACGAGAGGACGGAGTGCTTCCATGAATGCTGGATCGTCACCGGCGCGCGGCGATGCGACAAGCAGCCCATCGTAGGGGAGCAGTGCATTGCGCGGGTCTTCCAGAATCAACAGGTCGTAGGCGGCGACGCGCCCGTCGGTGGTGTAGGCGGTGATGAGGTCCACTTGGCGTTCATTCACCGCGGTATACATCAGCGCCGTGTCAAAGGTCAGCTTCTTGTCGAAATCGAAGGCATATAGATCGCGTAATCGATGCCATTCCGGTCGCCCGAAGAACTCAAGATCCGCGCCGCATACCAAGGTGTCGGCGATGGAAATCAAATCCTCCACCGTTTTCACGCCCAATTCGGCGGCCCGATCTTTTCGCATGGCGAGGGCATACAAGTTTTGAAACCCAAAAGGCCCTACGTTTACCAGGCCGCTCTGCTCCTCCAGATAGGTCATTGTGGAATCTCGAATGGCCTCGCGTCCCGGGTTATCTTCGCGATTCATATGATTCGCCCAAACGGTTCCCGTGTATTCGAGATATGCATCCACGGAGTTGTTTCGTGCGGCTTCGTAAATGATCTCGGTGCCCAAGCCGGTTAGCTGTTCGACCTCGTACCCGGCGTCTTCCAACTGGGCTGCTATTAAGCCCGCGATGATGTATTGTTCGGTAAATCCCTTCGCACCGACGATATAGTCGGCTTCGGATTTTGAAGCGAGGCCATACGTCGTTGCTGCAACGACCACGACGGCGATAGCGGCCGCCGCAAATTTAGTTCTTGTGGAAAATTTCTGGCGCGCGCCCATCATGCGTTGTTCCACGGTCCATTGGATGCCGCCGATGGCGCTGTCGAGAACCACGGCCAACACCGCGGAAGCGATACTGCCGATGATGACGGATGTCAGATTACGCGTCTGGATACCGGTGAAAATATAATTGCCGAAACTGGTTGCCCCGACGATCGTCGATAGTGTGGCCAATCCGACCGTCCAAACGGTGGCGGTCCGAATACCGGCGATGATGATGGGCAAGGCTAACGGTAACCGCACTTTGGTCAGGATTTGACGGGACGTCATTCCGATGCCGCGCGCTGCTTCCACGACATCGTCGGCGACCGATTCCAGTCCGGTGACCGTGTTCCGTACGATGGGCAACATGCTGTACAACGTAAGGGCGAGAAATGCAGGAAGAAAACCAATGCGGCCGCCGAGCAGGGCCACGACGAGCGCCAGAATCGCCAGGCTGGGAATGGTTTGAATGATGCTCACCACGGCCAACAACGGGCGTTTCACCTTTGGTGTTTCGGCGGCCCAAATACCCAACGGCACGCTGATGGACACACCCATAAACAACGCCGCCAATGTAAGTAACACATGGCCTTGGAAGTAATCCGGCAAAATGTTAATTTGTTCTTTCAGATTATCGTTCAAAATAGACGGGCGGCTTCCCCTTAGTCTTCCTCCCTTAACAAGGCTTCCAACCGGTCGGCCTTGCGCTTGGGTAATTCGACCAATTCCCGGACGTAGTCATGGCCGGGACGGTTCAACAAATCTCGTGGGGTTCCGGTCTGCAACAATTTCCCATCGCGCATCACGGCTATCTTGTCTGCCATGAGCAGAGCCTCAGTCATGTCGTGGGTGACCATGATGACCGTCAGATTGAATTTTTCCTGTATCCGTTTGAACTCGTCTTGCAATTCGGTTCGCGTAATCGGATCCAGGGCCCCAAAGGGTTCATCCATCAGTATGATTTTTGGTCTGGCAGCCAGAGCCCGGGCCACGCCGACACGTTGCTGCTGTCCGCCGGACAATTCGGCGGGTCGACGTTTCGCGAATTCCTCGGGATCGAGGCCCACTGTGTCCAATACTTCCGTCGCGCGCTCCCGTATGCGGTCACTCTCCCAACCGAGGAGTTCCGGGACGGCGCCCACATTCTCTTCGACGGAACGGTGAGGAAAAAGTCCGATCCCCTGAAATACGTAGCCGATATTACGGCGTAGCTCGACCGGGTTCCATTCTTCTATGTCTTTTCCGCCGAATGTGATTGCTCCCCCGGTCGAATCGACCAAACGATTGATCATTTTGAGGGTCGTTGTTTTACCGCTGCCGGATTCGCCGATCAGGCCGACGAATTCCCCTTCCTGGACAGACAGCGACACATCGTCCACCGCAAGGGTTTGGCCATCGTCGTATGATTTGCAGATTTTTTGGAGTTCGATCATTGGTTCACCTGTTCGTGTGATGCTAACAGGTTTGTCGAATTGCTTCAAAGGCTGCGGAGGAAGGGGTTGGGAGACGTCGCCATGATTGCACTAAAAATTGGTATTGTTATTCTTCGGTCAAGTCCCACTCGTTCCAGTCTGATTCCTCTGAATCTCGCCAGATGCCTTGTTCTATTTCCAGGTGTACCACTGCCTCGAGTGATTCATCAATACCCATCAATGTACCGAGTGGAAGTACTCGACCGTCTTCTTTCGCCACATCGGATGGCGAACCCGCAAAAATCTCCCAGTAATCTTTCTCCCAACGAATTGCTTGGGTAATTTTCTTGCCTTTTAGGGCGTCTAAATTTGTGGCCGCCGTTGATGCTTCCGGTACCGGGTATTCCCACTTTTCGTTCATCCACCGCCAAATGGGTTCCGACTCGCGATCCCAATTGCGACTCAGATTCGGAATGTCCAATGTCTGATATTTTTCTTCCGGGACGATTTGAACAACAGGAACATGGTCGATATCGTAATAATCCAAAGCACCCAGCCAAAGTTCGCGAGGCCAAGTTGGATTTACATCCCGGAGCGAATACACTGCTTCACCGTCGATCAAAAATTCGTCCTCGACCGATTGTTTTTTGAACTTAAGTTGTTCGGCGATCCGATTCAAAACGTATCCTGCATCGCCGTACGTAAAATATGCCGCACCGGCCCAGATCAATTCGAATCCCAAAGTTTCGCGCAATCCAATAGAATAGAGGTATTTTGGACACGCGCCCCCGCTGACTACATATACATGATGTCCATGTTCTTCGATATTCGACCGGATACTACTCATCGCGCGGTCTCGGGCAGTTTCATCTTTTCCATTCATGGATGTTTTCTCTTGGAGAGGTTGGGAAGGGATACTACCACTCAAACCCCAGCATCATACAATTCAATCCGCTACCAATCCCCAGGAAAGCAACTTGCTCGCCCTTCTCCAGGAATCCACGCTCATCCGCCAATGCGGCGGTCAACGGTACCGATACCGTGCCCATGTTGCCGAGGTATTCGAAGCTGGAGTAGTCTTTGTCTTGGGAAATGCCGATGGTGCCGAGTATGGTGTCGCGGTTGGCTTTTCCGACTTGGTGGCAGATGACTTTGTCGACGTTGTCGGCGGACCAGTTGAGTTCTTGGAGGAGACCCTGCCAAGTTTCGGCGCCGAGTTCGACGCCGTGTTTTAGGACGGAGACGGCGTCGGTGACCATCAATTGGCGTACATCGTTACCTTCTTCCGGAGATAATCCCCAATAACAGAGTTCGTGGTGTTTGGGGGCGGCGTGGATGACGCCGCCGAGGAGTTTGTGGCCTTCGGAACCGAAGGAGCCGTCGGTGAGGAGGACGGCGGCGGCGCCGGAACCACCAGTTAATGTGGCGACAGACTTCGCGTACATTTCCATTGACGTGTCTTCGAGCATGCGTTCGATCATGATGTCGTTGATTTCGCGGGCGGTTTCGCAGGAGACGACGAGGCCTGCTCGGATTTGGCCCAGTTCGATTTGGTTGGCGATTTCAAAGATGCCGTTGAGGACGCCGAGGCAAGCGTTGGAAATATCGTAAATGGATTTGGCGCCTTTGATGCCGATCTTGGATGCGACGTGGCAGGCGGTGGCCGGTTCGAAGTTTTCGCGGTTCACGCCCGCGTAGATGACGGTATCAATGTCGTCGGGCGTGACGTTGGAGTTGGCGATGGCCTTTCGTCCGGCGGCGGCAGCGCCTTGGGATAAGGGAGTCCCCTCTTCCCACCAGCGGCGTTCACCGATTCCCGTGAGGGATTCGAGTTGGCCAATCGGCATGCCGCGCTCTTTATACAAAGACGCGAGGCGTTCTTCGAGTTCTTCGGAGGAGACAACTACGGGGGCGAGTTCGTAGCCTAGGGATTCTATTTGTACGCGAGTGTATTTCATATTACCTTTGATTATATCGCACTTACAGCGCTCTTTCTTTTTTTGGTTTTCCTCCTAGGGCTGCGGTGCGTTGTTTTGAACAACGCTCCTCACCCTAGGCTGGTATATGTCGGCCTTTCAGGCCTCTTTTCGACCACTTCTAGCGTGGCCGTTTTTTTCTTTCGTTGTGATGTAGGTTCCTTAATTTCTGGGACAATCGATTGTTGGAAGTTTGGTTCATAACGTCAGAGATTGCCGCGTCGGCTACGCCTTCTCGCAATGACATTTGGAGGGGAGTCTTTGGTGTTAGAAGATTGCCACGTCGACCTAACGGTCTCCTCGCAATGACATGCTGGGTCAGTTCATCTGCGTACATCTTCGGAATCTTAAAAGAGTTTTGCATATATTCTTCGTGGCTTCGCAGTGAATTCATTGTTAGGCTTTCACCAGTCGCACTTCGAAGTTGTTCATTTGGTAGATGTCGCGGCCGTCTACTGATAGGTAGCCGTTGGCTTTTAGCGTTTTGGTTTCGTCGTTGGTTTCTACTATCGATGCTTCCATGGTTACTTTGGCGTCTTTGGGGATGACTTGGCCGCGGTATACCCAGGAGTGTTTGTTGCCGGTGGCTACCGTTTCGACGACGGCGTCTTCGTTGACGCCCCAGCGTTCGATGGCGACGAGTTTTACGAGTTGGAGGAATCCTTCGAGTCCCAGGGAGCCGGGCCATACGGGGTCTTCGTAGAAGTGGGCCTGGAAAAACCATTCGTCGGGGTTGACGTTGATGGTGGATCGTATGAAGCCGAGGCCTTCGGGGCCGCCCAGGGGATCGTAGATTTCGACGCGGCCTACCATACGCATCGTGTCGTCGGGGTATGGCGCGACCTGCGGATAATCGAAGGGCGGATGGGTGGCTTTTTCGGCTTCGGTCGGCTCGTGCAATGCAGCGTTCCGAATCCCGATTTGGTCGGCCAAGGCTTGTTCGCTGAAGTAACCGAAGTAGGTGTCGCCTTGGTAGACGTGGGTGGATCCGGCGTACATGTCGAACTCGTAATTCTGAATAATCATTCCGCCTGAGCTGGATACGCCGGTGCATTTTACGTAGGTAGTGAGCGTTCCGATGTCGGGGGGTACCTGAATAAACTGCGTGGCGTTGCCGCCGAGGTTACGGAATTTGAGGTCGACGTCGCTGGTGAGGGCAGAGCCCATGTAGGCGGCCATCCAACCGCAGGGTTGTAAGGCGGTTTCCAACAGTACTGAGAACGGCATGTAGGGTTGACGGTTGGATTCGAAGTACCATTCGTCAGCGGGTACGTCGTATTCGGCGACGATCGTCCCCCCTGCTTTCATTTCCCATTGGGGTGCGTCGACGGCGATTACCCGATCCAAAAACTGAAACGGCGGACGAGGCAGTCGTGCGATCTTCCGCCCTTCATCAAAGATCGCGTAGGGTTCGCCAAATGCATCCGACGGTTTACCGGACGAGAACGCCAAAATGGACGCGTAGTCGAATAATGGCTTCTGATTTACTGGAACGACGGGCGTCTGAGTATTGCCCCATATGGCCTCAACGGTATCCCGTGTCCAACCGGTCATCTGGACGGCCATATTGTCCATCTGAATCGACGTTTTGCCGTCGACGTACATGATGCAATTGGCGATTGCGTAGGGAGCCGGGTTGTAGCCCATTTCCTTCAGCGTGATTTCGTAAATAACTTTACTGCTCGACTCGTTCACCTCTCCACGGCATTTCAGGAGACTCGTCGCTCCCGCCACAGGCTCAAACGCCACGGTGTCGGCTTCGCCGACCCAGCCCATCCTCATCAGATAAATTCGAAGCGTGTGGAGACAGCATTCGTACATGAGTGTGCCCGGCATCACCTGATCGTCGACAAAATGGCACGTCAGGAACCAGTCGTCGGGATGGATGTCCATCTCGCCGCGGATGATGCCGATGCCGAATTGACCGCCAGTCGGGTCCAGCTCCAGAATCCGGTCGACCAGGTTCATTTTGCCGTCCGGGATCTTCACGGGGTTATGGATTCCCAGAGTTCCAAAGTGCGAGCCGAATGCGGCCGCGTAGTCGCCACGACGTAACGCGGCAACCTGATCGTCCGAGTACGTCTCTTTTTCCATCGGCACGAGATTTCGCCAGTCCGCCGGTAGAATTCCCGGTTGAGAGCGCAATTCTTCCTCAGTTTGGACCACTCCGACGCCCGCATCGAGCTCTTCGCGCGTAAAAAAGCCTGCACAGCCATTTCTCATCGTCAGTAAGGGCTCGCCCTTCACTGTGGCGTCATAATTGAAGCGAAATAACCATGTATCGCCCTGACGGAAGAACTTCTCAATACGAATATCGAAGTGGATCGTCTCCCCGGGAACGGGCAATCCGCGGTGGAATGTGATCTGGGCATCCAACAGCCGATACATCGCGAGCCCCTTGGTCTCGAAATCGATACCGAGATATGCCGAGAGGATGAGGTCGGCTTGACCGGCCTCCACACAGATGCACGTCGGGATCCGGCCGTGGTCCAAATACCAGGCTCCGGGCAACACGTCGTGTTCGGTCACTACCCGGCCGGTTGTCATGGATCGGGCGTCACCATGAAATGATAGGATCCGATCCACCAGCATCAGGGGTTCGTCCGGCAGACGTACTCGCGTCGGATGGGCGTCTACATCTTGCCACTCAGCACCCATCGATAGTCCGATCGATCCCGTGGCGAATTCCATGCATTTGAGTCGATCCATCGCTGTTTCATCTGAAACAATTTCATTTCCAGACATTGATTCAACTATGGCTACAGGCGAAATCGACACTGTATTTTGGACCGGAATAGGTGGCACAGGCACTTCAGAAAATGTTTCACCTGAACCTTGCAACGACTGAAGCAGCTGCATCTGAAATTGGACTGCTTCCGTCAACGCAGCGTTCGTTTGCTCCGCCATGGCCAAATAAGCCTCGTGTGCTTTGGCTCTTTCCGCTTCGTTCGCGGCCCATTGGTTCAAGACCGGATCACTCGATTGAATCGGGGAAGGTTCAGCGACTTCCGTCGGCTCGGGCCAATTGACAGTGGCCGTTGGTGACCCGTCGAAACCGCTCGTACCGATGTTCAGATCGGGCATTATTGGGGGAGTTTCTGTGTTTTCGACCACTGGATTGGAATTTATTTGTTCAGACGACAAGTCTGTTTTTTCGATGGTTTCTTCGACAGGTTCTTCGATTTCAATCGGTTGGCGATTCGGCAAGACGATGTCGAAGGGCTTCCCTCCGATTGGAATCGAAATGGAAGGTTCGGCTCGATGTCCGTCAGTCTGATGACCGACAACTTCGGTAGCTTGTCCGTATAAGACACTCAGATCGACGGGGACTCGTTCCGCCACCAACTGGGCGACCGTCCGTAGAACAGTGGTCGTTGCATTGCGGCTCTGGACACATACCGACCGTGCCATATGAGGCCGCTTGGCGAGAATGTCGGTAATCATTCTGGAGCAGGAGCCTCCCGGTCCCATTTCGAGGAAAATCCGGACTCCGTCGTCATAGGCGGTTTCGATGACCTTGGGATAGTCGATACCGTACAGGGCTTGGGCGAGCACAGAATCCGCCGCGGATTCGCTGGAGACGTTGTACGCGGTCCCGGAAGCGCCACTGTAAAACTGGACATTCTTTGGTGCCGTGGTAGGCAACACGTGAAGCGCACGATAGGGCTCTTGCACCTCTTTGGCCACTTCGCAGTGCACCGTAGTGACTCCGTGAAGAGGGAAAAACTCGCAATCGAGCTTCTTCACGAGCTTTTCAACTGCATTGGGATCGCCCCCCACCACACACTCGTGCAGGGTATTGACGATGAGGTTGTAAACCTTCTTATGGTCAGAGAGCGCAGCACGAACCACTTTGGCGGGGCGGTCAATCACGCCCAACGCCCAATCAACGGTGCTGTTGCTGGGTACTTTCCAGACCTTACGAGCGGCTTTATACTCCCCTGCCAGGTCTTCGGTGAACAGTGTGGAGTTGTTGATACGCTCCAGCATGGCGTCCCTATCACTCCACGCTTTCAATGCAAAAAGGCCGGCTGTTTCGCCAAGGCTGTATCCAATCACCGACTCAGGTCGCACGCCAAAACTTTGAATGAGATCCGATGTCGCGGTTCCTAATGTCACCTGCCCGAACAACGTCGCCTTGTGGTTGTTGTTCATCGAGTCGATTGAGTGGGTGTTCCAGAATACGTCCGGCTGAAATTGATTACGAAGGAACTTATTTTCCCGGTCCTGGCGTCTGAAAATCTCCGGCCACTGCACGGATAACTCCCGCGCCATACCCATATACTGGTTTCCGGAACCCGGGTACACGAAACCGATTTTCCCATCGTTGCCCAAAGGTTCGGGTGAAAAGAAAACACGATCCCGCACGTGAGGTGGCACCAGGTTCCCTTGCGAACCGCTGATGGGCTGGTCAGGATTTTGGTCCAATGCATGCAAACAATAATCGATTTGGTCTAGTAACTCACCGGAGTGACGCGCGACGAGTGCAATCGCCATCGCCTTCGTTGAATCTTCGCGGTTATCGTGCCACCAAGCCCGCGCGATTTTCTCGATCGAAGCCGCCTTATTGTCATCCACATGACTGCGCAAACGGGCTAATCCAATTTCCAATGCCTGAACATTCTGAGCCTCGACAGCGAATAAGCCTTCCGGCCGCGCGCCCAACGGCTGGAGACGTTCACGTTGGGTCACGGCTTCATGTTCGTCGTGCTCGTACGCTTCCAAAATCATGTGGATGGCGTTTCCGTCCACACTCATTCCGCTCACGCCGGCGCGTTGCGGCCCATCATCGCGGTTGCGCAACCAAAAATGAGGTTCGCGGGAGGCGTGCAATCTGTTATCTGTAGAATTGAACGGAGCCAATTGCGAATCCGCCGTGTCCATAGGAGGAATAATTTCCTGATAGAGGGCGAGTGACGCTTTGATGACGCTGGCGATTCCTGACGCAGCACCGGCATGCCCTATCCTGGATTTTAAACTGCTTACAACACAGCGTTCGCCGTCGCTCCCTTTGAATAGCCGCGCTAAAGCACGGGTTTCAAGTGCATCTTCTTCTGGGTTGCCGCTTCCGTGGGTTTCAATGTATCCGATGCTGTCCAGTGACACGTCCGCGTCGGCGCATGCACGTTCGACTGCCTGATGATAGGCGCCTTCAGCGGGCACGCCGCTTTGAATGTCACCACCATGGGCCACCCCTACTCCCTGAATGATGGAGTAAATACGATCTCCATCTCGTTCAGCGTCGCTCAATCGTTTTAATACCATCGCGCCAGCGCCTTCACCGATGAGCGTACCGGTGCTGGAAGGTTCGAATGGGCTCGTAGCGTCACTTTGCGTGAACGGAAGAACCGAATGAGTTCCCAACACTGATCGCGCATCGCCCGCCAAATCGACGCCGCCCGCTAACGCGCGGTCAATCTCTCCTCGTTGCAACGCACGCACGGCCACTTCGACCGAACGCATACTCGACGTTTCTTCACTCGATATGGTGTGACTCGGTCCGCCGAACCGGAATTCACGTGCGATTCTGCTTGCCGCGATACTTCCGAGGCCGCCCATTGTGCCGTTGGCCGATAAGGCTGGACCCGAAGCGTTCCTGAGATTCTCGACCCAATCGATTAGCTCATCTTCCGTCAAATCGAGGCCCAGCTGACGCGCCCACTTGCGCGCATGATTCAACAGCACCCAACGGAAATGATAATTCGTTGTATTGAGATCCAGCCCGAGACCCACATAAACGCCTGTACGTTCACCAAGCACTTTATCTTCATCTACCGAATAGCCACCGTCTTCCAGAGCACGTGCGGCGACCTGCAACATCAATAATTGCTGCGGCAATAGTTCTTTAATCTCGTTCGGCGGAATGCGAAAGGCGTTGGTTGGAACGTTCAGTTCTTGAATGAAGTGGCCTTTGAAAGGTGTTTGGGTCAACCCCTGCATGCGGTACCAGGCGCTCTGTTCCACGCCCCACCAATGAGGTGATGTCGCTGGTTCATGATCGTCACCACCACCCAATACACGTTCCTGAAATGCCCGGAGGGAATCCCAAGATCCGAACCACGCATCCATACCGACAACGGCAATGGGTTCCGATTCGTTCGGAGTAATTTCCAGGGTAGGTTCTTTTTCTCTGGTACCGCTTTCTTCAAATTGTTCCAGAATAATGTGGGCATTGATACCGCCGAATCCGAATGCACTTACTGCGGCGCGTCGAGGCGTCGAGGCGTCCCGGGTTTCCCAAGGTTTCTTTTCTTTCAGCACGTCGAATGGACTTGACTCCATATTCATCTGAGGCGAAGGTGCATTGAAATTCGCCGTGGGAGGCAATGTAGAGTGTTTCATCGCCTGAATGACTTTGATCAGCGCAGCAGAACCGGCCGCCGTTAGCAAATGCCCGATGTTTGATTTCACGGAACCGACAACGCATTGGCCGTTGTTCCATCCGTCCGCACCCCATAGGGCCTTCAAGCTTTCTACTTCGGTTACGTCACCCACGGGCGTTCCGGTGGCATGGCATTCGATGAGGTCCATATCTTGCGGAGTCAGGCCGGCTTGTTCGTAGGCCGAACGCATGGCACGAAGTTGGCCTTCGGTCATTGGTGCCAACAGACTGCCGCCGATATCGTTGGATAATCCCATTCCTCGAAGGACGGCGTAGATTTGGTCGCCCTGCGCCTTGGCATCGTCCAAACGTTTGAGCACTAATACGCCGGATCCTTCTCCAACGACTAATCCGTTGCCGTTGGTATCGAAGGGTGAACATAGTCCAGTGGGCGACAATGCGCGAAGCTGCGAAAAGCCCATTTGGGTATATAAACATGAAGGGCGAGACAATCCGCCGGTTAACATGGCGTCAACACGACCGGCTTGTAAGTCGTCCACGGCGAGTTTCAACGCGTACAGCGACGACGAACAAGCAGCATCCAAGGTCATGGAGCCACCACCCAATCCTAGGGCATTGGCCAGCACGCCGGCGGGTAAACCGGCCACGTAACGGTTGATTGGGTCAACGCCGATATTAGGATTCACTGCGCTCTGGGCGAGTACTTTTTCTTCGAATGTTTGTCCTAAAATATCCCAGGACCATTGGGATGCAGAATCAGTGGGAAGTGCCAGGTTGCCGAGGGTTACGCCGACGCGTGATAAATCAATTTCGCCGAATTGAGCATCCTGAAAAGCCTGTCCGCCAGCCGCGAGTAACACGCGAAATGAGGGATCCAGTTTTTCGAGCCAATCCGAATCGATCTCCATCCCCGCCGGAAGTTTCGGCAAGGAATCGATGAAACATCCGCGTTTGGAAAAGACCTTATCCGCAGCACCCTTTTCTGAGTCGAAGGCATCTTCCATCGACAACGACCAGCGTTCTGCCGGAACATCGCGAACGGCATCATGACCGTTCGCCACATTTTCCCAGAACGCATCCACATTCGGAGCATCAGGAAAAACGCAGCCGATTCCGACTATCGCTATGGGTGTGTCGTTCGCCATCAATACCTCAAAAAATTAAAGAGACGTTTGTGTCAATTCGCTGTTGAGAAATGATTCGTTTAACGAAGCATCAATCACACATTCGTAGCCTTCCATCCGCGCCAGGAGTTTTCCGTCCTCGGCGTGAATGAACTCAATCACCGAGACGGCCTGGTGGTCGCTGGACTTCTCGACATTGACTTTGATTTGAACGTTTCCTTTGGGCCAGGCCGACTGCATTTGCCGATACGATTTCACGAGTACCGGTAGAGATCCTGCCTTGTGCGATTCGAAACTCCACAAAATTAGCGCCTGGAATGCACAATCCACGATCAACGGATCGGTCAACCACTTCCGGCGCGGTGGCTCTTTCATCCAATGGGTGGGTACTGGTGCAGGATGCGCCGTAACGCCAATACCGTCTGCGGAATATCCATCTACCGATTCTATGCCTTGGAACAAATCACCGTGGAACAGAAGTCCGTTGTTATAGACTTCGTCCATCAATCGAGGATAATTCCCTAGTTCCTGTTCGAGGAGTGCCGGAGCCAACTGTTCATATTTGACGCCCAAAATTACTTGGGCACGTCCGTGCAGAATGGCCAAATCTTCGCCGCTCCGTAATTCTACGTTCACTACATGTCCCTGCGGATGTGAATTCAATGTTCCTGCAGTGACGGACAAATTCGCAACTTGATCGGATTCCAGTAGGACGCCTTTCAAAATACGAAGTTCATCGATGCCAATAAAATGGAGACCGGGATTCGCGTGCATCGCGCCTTGTGCGAACCATTCCATATACATCGCGGCCGGAAGAACCGCTTTGCCGCCCATCACGTGGGATTTCAAGAATGGAAAATCTTTAACGGAGACATCCAGGCTTAGGACAGGACTGAGTTGTTGCGGTTCGGCGTCGGTTTCAACAGTAGCTATAGTTTTTTCCAATTCACCGAGCACGACGATTTCTTTCGGCCCGCTTGTCGGTTGTTTCAATTCTTCTATGAGTAACTCCGAACCTGATTTCAGACCAATGAGGCCGATCCCTTCGGCGGCGAATACACCTCTCAACGCAGGCGTAACCATCCCGCCGGCCCACGGTCCCCAATTCATAGAGAGGACTTTGCAGCCAGGATATTCAGTGGCAAAAAATTGCGCCTCTTTGTTCAGCACTTCGTTGGCCATTGCGTAATCGACTTGGCCTTTTCGGCCGTAGCGAGCTGTGGATGACGAAAACATTACCAGCGAGCGTAGCTTTAAAAGGTCAACGGAAGAAAGCAAATTGCCAAGCCCTTCTACTTTCGTTCCAAATACGGCATCAAATTGATCTTCGGTCTTATCTACAATCAGACGATCTGCCAAGATGCCAGCGCCGTGAATAATATCGGTGACGGGGCCAAGCTCCGCAGATGCTACAACCAATACTTTAGCGACGTCCTCTTTGTTGCGAATATCCACGCTTTCATATCGAACCGTTGCACCCGCTTCGGTCATTCGTTCGAGATTTCCATGGATCTCGCGGGCGTTCAGAAGGGATTGATAGCCCGCTTCCAACTCTTTCGGGGAGGCTGTCCCACCCATCTGTTCTAAAAGTGCTTTCTTTAGCGCAGCGGAATCGTCAATGCCCTTGGTAGAATCCTGTTCTAGTGCGGGAAGCGGACTACGACCCAGCAACAATAGTTTGGGACCAGCTTCCTTTGCCAACGCAACGGCCACTTCGGCCGTCACTCCGCGCGCTCCGCCAGAGATAACAACGACGGAGTTCGAATCGATGGGCAAAGTTCCGGCCGGACTGTCGGTAGACACATCGATTTCACGAATCGTCATAATCCCATCGGTATGAATACCGACTTCCGATGGTGTTTGCATCAACAACAAATCTGCGAGATTGTTCGTGGCTTCCGACGTATCCATGTATGAATCAACGTCAAATGCTACGCAACGGACGGAATCCCACTCGTGAGCAGCGGTTTTCGCGAGACCGGCCAAACCGCCTTCGAAAGGGTTGGGTATCATTTGCCCGGTCATTCCGAATCCACCATCCATGAAACTTATTGTGGCGAATAGTCCGGCTTTCTCGTCTAAGACCTTCGCCGCTCTTTGAATTTCGAATAAATCTTTCTTCAATTCTTGACTGCCAGTTGTATCTTGACCAAGAATGACGACACCGTCATATCCAGTATGTTTAGGTATCGACGACACGATTTCGTTTTGCACACCTCGTGCGGTAAGGGACTCGGAAAGTGCATCTGCGACTGTTCCGGGATTCAGGATCAGCCATTTTTCTATAGCGTCTTTCGAAATCGTTTCCAAAGTATTGGTGGGTAACGGGATCAATTCCGGTATACGTCTTGATATCGCGTCTTCCACAACTACACTCGTCGTTCGAACTACTTCCAATGGAACAGATTGGACCGACGAAACAGATTCATCGGCGGACACTTGTTCAATCACATCCCGCAACGTTTCCAGGTTCCCCAATTCTTCCGCTTCGACGGTGGGGAGTTCGGGCATGGCTTCCTGCATGGCAGATAAAATCTCTACGCGCTTAATCGAGTCGATTCCCAAGTCCGCATCCAGCGCCATGTCGAGTTCCAACATGTCGATGGGGTAACCGGTCTTCTCGGAAACGACATTCAACAATAATTCTCGTACCTTGGACGAGTCTGCGCCGGCCATAATGGGTTCCGGAGAAGGAGCCGCGCCGTGTTCATTCAAATGGTCGATCACATCGCGCAGGGTTTCTAATGCGCCCAGGGCTTCGGCTTCCACGGTGGGCAACTCGGGCATAGCTTCTTGCATCGCAGACAGGATTTCCACACGTTTGATCGAATCGATGCCCAGATCGGCGTCTAACGCCATATCGAGTTCGAGCATATCGACCGGATACCCGGTCTTTTCGGCGATCACTTCCATGAGCAGTGAATGAACTTTACCCGAATCGATTGAAGACACTGCCGCGGTGGGCGCACCGGTCGGGGCATTGGCGTTGAGATGGTCTACGACGTCACGTAAGGTTTCGAGGGCGCCCAGGGCCTCGGCTTCAACGGTGGGCAATTCGGGCATCGCTTCCTGCATGGCGGACAGGATTTCTACCCGTTTGATCGAATCGATGCCCAAGTCCGCGTCGAGCGCCATATCCAGATCGAGCATGTCGACGGGATAGCCGGTCTTCTCCGCGATCACTTCCATAAGGAGGGAATTGAGTTTTCCGGAATTTACGGACGGGCTTTCAGCCATGGCAACTTCGACCGTTCCCAAGTTGGCGACGATATCTTCGAGGGTTTCGATGCTTCCCAGTTCTTCTGCTTCGATCGATGGCAATCCCGGTACCCGTTCTTGCATGGCGGACAATATTTCCACTCGCTTGATGGAGTCAATTCCCAAGTCAGCGTCCAATGCCATCGATAGGTCGAGCATGTCAACTGGGTACCCGGTCTTTTCGGCGACGACTTCCATGAGGATATCGACTACGCCGACGGAAACGCTCGGCTCCGGTTCGGGAGCGGGAGTTGGCATAGGTGCTTCGGCAGCCGGTGCCGGCGGAGCAGGCGCGACTGGCGGTGTCGGTACGGGTGTTGGCACAGCTGCCTGAACGGCTTGAGGCTGAATAGGTGCGACTGGAGCCACAGTTCCCGTTTGCGAATACATCTGTTGTTGTTGCTGCATGAGCAACTGAAACGTCTGGCTGGCTTGCGCTTGACCTTGTAAAAACTGTTGGTGCAGTTGAGCGGTCTGTTGCTGCATTTGTTGAAGCGCTGAAATGTTGGCTTGCGTTTGTTGGAGCAACTGACTAATCGCAGTCGGATTTCCCTGGGGAACCTGCGGAGCGGCAACTCTTGGTTGAGTCTGCAGCGGAGGAGCCGGTTGTGTGATTTGGGCGCCCCGAGAGGGCGTACTTGATGTTGACGTCGTGTCCGTTGGTTGAACCGGCTGGGATTTCTTTACGAGAGGAGGCCGACTCGGTTTTTTTGATTGTGGCGACCGATAGTTGGCGCCGGATATTTCAACCGTTAATCTAGGCTTTCCGGTCGGTTCATCGGGAATCTGATAATCGCTATCCCATTGCTGAAAGTCTACGGACACTCCTAAAGCCGCCAATCGCCCCAAGGCCTTCGCCAGATCAGCAATGCCGGATTGTTTTCCGTTGGACGCATCAATCGCAACACAGGTGTGGGGCTTGTCGCCCAAAATCTGATCCACGAGTCCGCTCAAACGCTTGCCCGGCCCCGCTTCGACGAACAGGCGTACGCCATCTTTATACATCGATTCGATTTCGTTTACGAACTCTACCGGTCGTGCCAATTGATTACCGAGAAGTTCACGAGCTTCATCTGCGCCGGAAGGATAGATCTTGCCAGTGGTGTTTGCATACACGGGTTTCTGAGCTTCGCCAAAGTCCATCGCGTTGAGTGTCTCGCAGAACGGTTTGGCAGCGTCAGAAACTAAGGACGAATGGAACGCCGCTGCAACAACCAATGGCGTGCAGGGAATATTTTTGTTCTTGAAAATTTCGACCGCTTGATCGACTGCCTCCGTTGCGCCGGAAATCACCGCTTGTTCAGGGGCATTTTTATTGGCGATGATCACATCGAGTTTATTTTCATCGACGAGAGATTCTACGGATTCAATAGATGCACGAATGGCCGCCATGGAACCCTTATCCCCCGCGCCGGCTCCCATCAGCTCGCCCCGTCGCCGTGATGCTTTGATGAAATCACTTTCGGTCAATACTCCGGCGGCACACAACGCGGTTAGTTCTCCGTAACTGTGTCCGGCAAAGGCCTCGCCTTCGACTCCAAAACGTTGAAGCACTTTGTAAGCTCCGAGACTCACGGCGCCAATCGCTGGTTGCGCAATGTCAGTGGCGCGCAGGATGTCCACGTTCGCATCTGCAGCGGCTTTTTCGAAAGTCGGGTGCGGGTAGATTTGATCAGATAACCGTTCCCCGCCGTCGATCGCATCATTGGCTTCGCTCAGTATGTTCAGTGCTTCAGGAAACTGACAACTGATATCACGCAGCATGCCGGGATATTGTGCACCCTGGCCAGGGAAAACCACTCCTACTTTTCCGTCCAGTGTTTCCGAAGAAAAATAAATACCTTCCGGCGACGACCAGGTTGGATTGTCCTGATTTTTTTGCAGCAATTCTAACGTTCGGGCGATAATTTTCGGCGCGTCTGTTTTGTATTGTTCAATGACGAGCACCAACCGGCACGATTCTTTTTCGGAAAACGCGATCCTCGATTTGGCGGCCGCCACACGAATCTGTTTCCAGGATTCCGTGGGGATGGATTTCAATCGTTCCGCGATATTGGATGTAGCCGCTCCGGAGAAGGCGAGCACCTGGACGTTTCCGTCCCAATCGGGTGATGCTTTTTGAGCGACGTATTCTTCAAGAACGATATGGAAATTACTTCCGCCAAAACCGAATGAGCTTATGGCTGCACGGCGCGGATGCCCCTTCGCGGGTACCCAAGGCCGCTGCACCGTATTCACATAAAACGGGGTCGTACCGGGTGCGACGGCCTCGGCAGGCTCATCCACCTTGATGGTCGGGGGTAATACTTTGTGATACAAGCTTAATGCGGCTTTGATCATTCCAGCTGCGCCCGCGGAAGATTTCGTATGACCTATTTGAGATTTCACGGACCCAAGCGCCACCCAGGATTTTTCTTTGGTATCGTTTTTGTAGACTTCGTTCAAGGCTGCAATCTCGACGGCATCGCCCTTCATAGTTCCGGTGCCGTGAGCTTCGAGGAGATCAATCGATTCAGGCGTCACATTTGCGGCTTCGTATGCGGAACGTAGTGCTTTCATCTGGCCAGGTGATGATGGCGCGTAGATCGCATCGCCTTTCCCATCGCTGGAAGAACCAATGCCTTTAATAACTGCGTAGATTTTATCGTTGTCTTTTTCGGCGTCCGACAAACGCTTGAGAACGACCATTCCAAGGCCTTCGCCGAGAATCGTACCATCGCCATTCTGATCGAAGGGGCGTGAATTCCCGGTGGGCGACAATGCGGGTGTTTTGCTGAAACACATATACATGAAGATATCGTTGAAGGTGTCGGTTCCACCGGTAAGCACCATGTCGGCTTTTCCCGACTGAAGTTCGAGCATTGCTAAATGAACGGCGCTCAACGAACTCGCGCACGCGGCGTCCACCACGCAATTGGTTCCACCGGTGTTCAAATATTTCGAAATCCGACCCGCGACGACATTGCCCAACAATCCGGGAAAGGAGTTTTCCTGCCAATCGACATACGTATCACCAATCCGGTCAACCACGTCGTCCACGACATCTGATTCAAGCCCCGCGTCCAGCATGGCTTGACGCCATTGCGGGTGACCCAAACGGGCACCGAGAGGAATCACCAATTCCAACGCACCCGTCACTCCGAGAATAACGCTGGTCTTGTCACGATTGTATTCTTCGTTTACGCCGTAACCTGCATCGTCCATCGCGCGCTCTGCTACGACCATTCCCAAGAGTTGGGAGGTATCCGTCGCTTCGAGAACGTTCGGTGGAACGCCATATTTGAGTGGATCGAATTGGTGCGGGGTGAGAAACCCACCGCGTTTTCCGTAAGTAAAGTCGGGTACCTTCTGGTCTGCGTTGTAATAGTCTTCCGTCTTCCAATGAGTCTCTGGAATCTCTTTGATTGCGTCCACGCCGTTTTTGATCAGGGACCAATACTCTTCCTTGTCCTCGGCCTCGGGAAACATTGCTCCGATACCAACGATCGCCAATGGCTCTTGGAAGGGGTTTGGTTTACTCTGATCTGTACCCGATGATGTACTCACAAACGGAGCTCCTTATACTCAACTTCAGGAAAAATGCGAATCCAATGCGCTCAATTCCAATGGACGGACATTTGAAACCGTAGCGGGAACTGCAATCCCTAAACGACGTAACGTATTCACACGGTGTAATACACATGCACCGAATAATATATTCTTACCGACCACTTCGACCGTGCGAGCCGTCGTGGCTTCCAAAAACGAGCCGCGAACCCATTCGTTGAAGGCGCCCATTGCCGGGCCGCACCAGACCTGGAAATCCATCTTGCGATCTTCCACACCGCTGTTCGCCCAGTTGGACGATTGCCCAAGATACGAACGGAAAATCAGCGCCATCTTATGCTTCGGGTTTTGTTCGGCCCGTTCAATCTGTCGGGGGTCACGGATTTTGAAAAATGCTTCGGTATCTTTCCAGACTTGCTCCAATGGTGCACGGAAAACCTGCTTCTCAAGCTTGGCCCGATCGTCGACAGGAATTGCATCGATGCTGTCGTACGCGCGATACATGTCGTACAGCTTGCCGCCGCGCATAGAAAACATCGTTCCGCGTTTCAGCACTTGAACGTTCACGCCCATCTCAAACATGTCGGCGGCGGGTGCCTTAGCCACGTCCGCTTGACGAGTTTCCGTGAGCATTTCACGCACCATATCGGAAGTGCCTGACTCCTTGCACGCTTGATTAACCGAGCCGGTGACGATGTAGGCTGCGCCCATGGCAAAAGCAGCGGATGCGGATTCCGGTGTGGAGATACCCCCACCCAAGCCCACGCGAAGCGGCTGCGCGAAGTTGAACTCTTGTTGTAGCCGATCGCGCAGCCGTAAAAATGTTGGAAGCATACTTAACGCTGGCCGATTGTCGGTATGTCCGCCCGAATCGGCCTCCGCGGTCAGATCCTGCGCGACAGGAATTTCTTTGGAAAGCTCGGCTTCCTCAGCCGTGATGACGCCCTGGTCCAGTAGCTTGGTAATCAATTTCTCGGGTGGAGGCGAAAAAAAACGCTCGGCCAACTCTTCTCTGGAGACTTTGGCAATCACTTTGTTGGGCGTGACGACCTTTCCTTGACTGTCCCGATAAATTCCTTTAACACGGAATTGGATGATTGGAAGGGTTAATTTTAGGAAAGCCGATGCTTCAATGACGTGAACGCCCTTCTCCAATAACAAATCAGTAATGCCCTGCTCCACATCGGGCTCGTTGGGTGAATGGATCAGGTTAATTCCAAAAGGAGAGTCCCCGAGACTCGATTTTAACCGGTCGACGGCATCTCGAACTTGCTCGAGTGGTCGGCCTGCAGCACCATAAAATCCGATCATCCCGGCACGACTCATCGCTTCGACCAGTTCGACCGATGCGATCGCGTTGGCCATCGCTCCGGCGACGTAGGGAACCTGGATTTCGTGATCCTGGCAGAACGATATATCTCCAAGGTGGTGGGGTGCGCTGGCAGGAATAATCCCTATAACGGGAAATCCATCTCCGGTGGCTCCCAAGGTCACATCGTCCACTGGTCCTAACGCGGGCCCATTTTCTGTCGAAACAATGCACAGGGGTTTGTCGATTTCATTGAGCGCAGTCGTCCAGGAATCTGGACTGGAAACGAGACTCGATGAATCGCCCATCCAGGTTCCGATTGGCGTGCTATGTGTTTCGTTTACAATGCTCATAAATCAATCCCGACTAGGGAATCTCCAACCAGTCATTTGTCGTCGTTTCCCGGTTAATTCAGGACTAAGCATTTTACAGTCTTAATCGGTTGATTTGCAATATTTTACGCCGATCCACCAGGCCCCTCCGTCTCCGTTTTAAAGCACAATTTGTCTCAAAAAAGAGGAGTTATCGTTGACCCATCCTCGGTAAATCTATATGCTTTCTGTGTATCTGTTTGACAGATACACTTCGATTGAATTTTGATACGAAAAAGGAACTGAACATGGCCAAAAAAATTACTCGGCGCTCTTTCCTGAAGGGCTCCGCAGCAGCGGTAGTCGCTTCCCAGGTAAAGATGCCTTTCCATTCACACAATCCGAACTACGCTCTCGCGAATTCGAAGCTTAATATAGCTGCCATCGGCGCGGGCGGGAAAGGGTGGACTGACGTAAACGGATGTGCTGCCACGGAAAACATCGTCGCGTTGGCAGACGTAGATCAAAAACGTGCTGCGAAGACCATCGGCACCTACGATAAAGCGGCGGTCTATTTTGATTTTCGCGAGATGCTGGATAAGCATCCCGAAATCGACGCGGTCACGGTGACGACACCCGATCACACGCATACGATCGCCGCAGACCTGGCCATGTCCATGGGCAAACACGTTTATGTTCAGAAGCCCCTTACGTACACGGTTGCCGAAGCACGTCATATGCGCCTGAAAGCCAAAGAATCCGGCGTCATCACTCAAATGGGTAATCAGGGACACAGCTTCAACGGCGTTCGGCAGATGAAGGAAGTAATTGATAGCGGGGCCATCGGCGATGTGAAAGAAGTCCACATTTGGACCAACCGCCCGGTTTGGCCTCAAGGCATTCCTTACCCAGACGTCGCCCACAATGTGCCGGATACGCTCGACTGGGATTTATGGCAAGGTCCCGCAAAGAAACGTGATTACAACCGTAAGTTTCTCCCCTTCAATTGGCGCGGTTGGTGGGAATACGGCTGCGGTGCATTGGGCGATATGGCATGCCACATTGCTGACCCCGCCAACATGGCGTTGAACTTGAGTTCTGTCGGTCCCAATAGCGTTGAGCTCGTGATGGAAGAAGGAAATAATAAAGCGACGTTTCCAAATAAAGCCATTATCAAGTATGAATTTCCGGCACGCGGCTCACAACCGCCGGTGACGATTTTCTGGTATAGCGGGGGCAACTTGCCGCCTCGTCCGAAAGACATTCCTGAAGGCGATATGATCGGCGAAGGGAATAACGGATCCTTATTCGTAGGGACGGACGGATATGCGACATGCGGTACCTACGGCGAAGATGTGCGGCTGTTACCGGACTCGCGAATGAAGAACTACACGATGCCAGAAGAAACGATTCCTCGCGTACAGCTCGCCGGCGACGACAAATGGCGCAGCCCGTATGCGGAATGGATTGACGGAATCAAAACCGGTAAACAACCGGGCTCGAACTTTGATTATTCAGGCCCCTTCACCGAATGGGTCGTTATGGGGAATTTATCCCTTCGGTTTCCGGGCCAGAAACTGGAATGGGATGCGAAGAATATGAAGGTCACGAACAACAAGAAAGCCAACAAATTCATCCACCGAAAATATCACAATGGCTGGGAATTGAGTAAATTGAAAAACTCGTAATCGCGATAAAAGTATACTCTTGAAGGCTCTTCCAATTGGAAGAGCCTTTTTTGTTATTCTTCAGGCACCCTCAACTACGTGCCGAAAGGAAAAAGCAAGATGCGAACATTCGCTTTACTCGGGATTGTCAGTTTCTTACTCGCCTCCCTGTCGGTAGCCCAGGCTTCTGACATCTTATCTTCCGACGATCTCGGCTTCAGCCCGGATCAAATGATGACGCGTTATCTTGATCGTCAGATTCACGACTATTCATCCACACGCAAAGAACATTTTGAAACACTGAAGACTTCCAAAGACATTCACGACTACCAGGAAAAATTGGAAGAGAAATTCTGGGACGCGATAGGCGCCGAGGGCTTGTACAATCCGAGTCGCAGCGTTGAAGTTACCGGAAAGGGCGAGAAAGAGCATTTTCGATACGAAAACATCATTTACGAATCCCAGCCCGGCATATTCGTCACGGCCATTCTCTTTCTACCTAAAACCGATGGCCCCTACCCCGCTGTTCTTGTGCCGTGCGGACATAGCAGTAACGGCAAAGCGGCTGAGACTTATCAAAAAGCGTCGATACTGCTCGCGATGAATGGTATCGCAGCGTTGTGTTACGACGCGATTGAACAAGGTGAACGGTATTTACCGTTGGGAGAAAAAGGGAAACAGCTTTCGCCCACGCTCCACCATTCGCTTCTCAATACCGGCGCGATTCTAAACGGAACCAATGTTTCGATGTATAGCATTCGAGAAGGAATCCAAGGGATCAACTATCTCCAAAGCAGGGACGACATCGACCCTGATCGCATTGGCGTTAGCGGTAACTCCGGCGGGGGCACGTTGACGAGTTACATCATGGCTCTTGACGACCGCGTAAAAGTTGCCGCACCTAGCTGCTACCTCACCACTTATCCCCGCCTCATTGAAACCATTGGGCCACAAGACGCCGAACAAAATATTTTTGGCCAAATGGCCGTCGGCCTGGACCACGCAGATTTTATTCATTCGCGGGCGCCGAAACCGACGTTGATGTTGGCGGCAACAAGAGATTTCTTCGATATCGAAGGAACGTGGGAAACGTACCGTGAAGCAAAACGACTTTATACGCGGTTAGGATATTCCGATCAGATCGATATCGTGGAAACGGATGCGAAACACGGCTTCAGCCGGCAACTTCGTGAAAGTATGGTGCGGTGGATGCGTCGATGGTTCATGGAGATCGACAGTCCCGTCAATGAACCGGAGATTACGATTTTGACGGACGACGAAATCAACGCCACACCCACGGGGAACGTTCATCGTCTCGCGCGCGCACGGACTTCTTTCGCCATGAATCAAGATGCATATCGTGATAGCTCGGGCCATCGAACGCGTTTTTCCAAACTGCCTATCGACGAAAAACGAGAAGTTGTTCGAGAAAAACTCCGAATTACCAAAATGGACCGCTCCGGTATGATCAGTTTTAGACAATCCGGCCAGAATCCTGTGAGTATCGTAGTTAACCCGGAACCCGGCATCGTTTTGCCTCTCCAAATTCATTATCCGATTGACCCTACCCATAAAGTGAAACTGTATCTGTTGGCTGAGGGGCGTTCGACACTTTCAGCACAACGGATTGCCTCCGCTCTCGAAGAAGGCTACACGGTGGCTACTGCCGATGTTCGCGGGAGGGGTGAGACGGCCACGCGGGAAAATAATTGGAAGGGGTCTGTCGGCGAACAATGGAAGGACTTTATGAGGGCGTACGTACTGGGAAAAACATACGTGGGTATGCGTACGGAAGACATCCAATCTATTGTCCGTAGCGTCAAACAAGTTCTTAAGGCGCGAGATATTCCGCAACCAGAGATCGAAATCTATGCAGACGGTGAATTAACAGTGCCGACTTTACACGCACTGTTCCTTGATGATAAAAACTCGATTCACCACGTAACATTGGACGGGGGGGTGCCTTCGTGGGAAGCGGTTGTGAATGAACCGTTGGCAAAAAACGTGCTGATTAACGCTGTACACGGTGCATTGAAGCATTATGACCTGCCAGATTTGATGGCCGATATCCAGTCGGAGAAGCTTAGCGTCGTCAATCCCAGGTTAAATGTTTTTACGCCTTAATCCGACTCGTCCTCGTCGCCAACCAATGCTTCGTCGCCACGATATTCCTTGAGCTTGTTGCGGAGAGTACGTACGCTGATGTCCAACATTTCAGCGGCGCGGGTGCGATTTTGCCCGCATTTATCGAGTGTTTTCAGGATGAGTTCTTTTTCCATTTGCGCGACGGACATTCCGGCCGTGAGCCCGTCGCCGGTTCCGGATGACGAACGTTCAAGGCCAGCCAACACAAAATCATCCACGCCCAACGTGTCGCCGGAGGCCAAAACGACCGCTCGTTCGATACTGTTTTGCAACTCGCGAACATTCCCCGGCCAGTCATACTCCCTCATGACTTTCAGCAGAGGCTTATCCACTTCCATTGTGGAGCGACCGTTTTCCTGACAGAAATATTCCACGAAATGCTTAATGAGCAGGGGAATATCTTCGCGTCTCTCCCGTAACGGGGGCAACTGAATCGGAATGACGTTCAAACGGAAAAATAAGTCCTCTCGGAAACGACCGTCCCCCACTGCTTCTTCCAGATCTCTATTCGACGTCGCGATAATGCGTGTATCTATGGGAATTGAATGCATCCCCCCCACACGATCAATTTCGCGTTCCTGCAGCGCTCGCAACAATTTCGGCTGCAGTTCGGAACCAATCTCACTCACCTCATCCAATAGAATCGAGCCTTGATCGGCCAATTCAAACCGCCCAATTTTTCGTTCCAAGGCACCGGTGAATGCTCCTTTTTCGTGGCCGAACAATTCGCTCTCGAGTAATCCAGCAGACAATGCGGCACAATTGACCTTCACGAACGGCTGGTCTTTTCGGTCGCCGAGGAAATGGACGGCGCGCGCGACGAGTTCTTTCCCGGTTCCACTTTCGCCGCGAATGAAAACCGTGGATTTACTTTTGGCGACCTTTTCGATCTGTTCGTATACCGATTTCATCGATTTACTTTTACCGATCATCGCGTGGAAATGAAATCCCGCGTTCACTTGACTGCGGAGATATCGGTTTTCTTCCGACAGGCGCGACTTTTCGATCAGCCGTGCGATTGCCAATTCCAATTCATCGGGCGTGAACGGTTTGAGGATGTAGTCTTCAGCGCCCGCCTTCATCGCTTCTACGGCGGTTTCAATCGTTCCGTAAGCCGTCATCACAATGCATTGAGTGGATGCGTCGGCTTCCAGTGCTCGCTGAACGACAGCTAATCCATCGACAGGCGTCATTTTCAAATCAGTTACGATAATATCGAATGGCGCTTCGAGGTGCCGTTTCAATCCGTCTTCTCCACCGGACGCGACTTCGACTTTATACCCGGCGCGAATCAAGGTCTCTTCTACGTATTCCCGCATAAGGTCTTCGTCGTCGATGACGAGTATTCGTGATGATAAAGCCATTCGTATTAATCTCCTAAGGGAAACTTCAGAGTAAACGTGGAGCCTGCGCCCACCTCGCTACTCACCTCGATACTACCGCCATGTGCCTCCATCGTTTTATGGACGGCCGCAAGCCCGAGCCCGGTCCCCTTTTCCTTGGTCGTGAAAAACGGTGAAAAAATCTGCTGTTGTACCGTCGCGTCCATACCGCACCCGGTGTCGACTACATTCAGTTGGATCGTTTCGTCGACTGTCACGGTACGCAACGTAACCGTTCCCGAGTCATCAATGCTTTGAACTGCATTGACGAGAACGTTGATCAAAGCCTGCCGAATCAAATGTATGTCGACTGAAATATTGGTCTCGGTATCAACTGCCGAGTGAATCTCAATATCTTTTTCGCCAACGTCGATGTAGCCCAGCGCGGAATCAATGATTTCGTATAGGGCAACTTGTTTACGAATGAGATCTATGGGGCGAGTATATTCCAACAGCTCGTTCACCACTCGTTCCAGGCTCTTCACGCCGGTAAGGATCTTTTGTATCAACCGGTATTTTGGATCATCCTCGTCCAAATCGCGTTCCAACAATGCAGCGAAACCACGAATTCCTCCCAACGGATTTCGAATTTCGTGAGCCACTGTCGCCGCCATCTCCCCGATCGCGGCCAACCGGTCTTTCTGCCGGATCTGTTCTCTCAACGATTCCAACTCGCGCTGGTCTTGAAATACCATTACTACACCAATGCCTTCGCCGGACGCATTTGAGAGTAGCGAACTTTTTTCCGTAACAGGAACTTGAGTCTCGTCTTTCGTTACAAGCTCCCTAGATTGACGAGCATTATCCGGGCGAAGGGGTTGGCCAAAAACCGTTTCGAACGACTGCCCTTTCATCGATTCTGTTTCGAATTTTAAAATCCGACTTGCGGCCCGATTGAACGTAGTAATCTCTCCTTCGGAATTCACGGCGATCACGCCATCCGACATACTATCCAAAATCGAATGGAGGTATTCCATGGCGACTTCCAATGCGACATTTTTCTCGGCGAGTTCACGATCCAGATGATCAACCCGTTCCTGGAGACGGTTGTAGGACTCTTCCATAATGGAAGACGATTGCGTGAATTGTTCGAATGCGGCCTTGAGAGAATCCAATTCGGTACGGTTGACCGGTTCGTTCGCCGAATCTGAATCACTGGTTACTTCCATTCTTTCCCCTCTATGCCTTGCGATTCATGATCTTCGCGTCAGATCCGGGATCGACACCGAATTGTTTGGACACGTTTTTTCCCTGGCGCAATTTGCCGAGCTCCGACTGAACGGAGTCCATTTCGGTCTGCATTTCAAGGTCTCGAGATTTCAGAATGCTTGTGATTTCCGACGCCAGCTTAGAGGTTACGGAAGCCAACGAGCGGATTTTCTCTATTTCCGAATCGCTTTTTCCCTCTGTTTCGTCCCATTCGTTTTTTAAGGCGCCATATTCCGAATTGAATTCGGTCGCTTTTCGTTCACGTAAATTCTCTCGTTCCAAATCGGAATCGGAGGTATGATTTTCTGTTACATGAGAGGCGATGCAATCGCGTAAAAACTCTTCATAACGTTGAAAAAAGTTTTCGAATCGATCGGCTATGAAGTCGGAGTTCGCTTTCATGTTAGCCAGTTTCGCGGAGGGGCGTGTCCACATCCCCTCTCATTTTTTGTTTGAGTCGAGCTGTGGTTGCTTTAATCCCGGATTCCTTCGCCCATGGCGAATCGGTACCGGCTACTTGCTCGTATAGGGCAAGGCTGTCCGAAAAATTATCCAACCTAAATAACGAATTAGCCCTCTGATACATACTCCAATTTTGATCATCTGTTACGGGCCGAGAGAATTGCGTCCTCCCGTTCACGGTCTCTTCGTCTTTGTTCAATGCCATTCCATACGCATCGACTGCGGCCCTATAGTCTCCGCGTTCGAAGAGGAAGTCTCCCCATCGAGTCGCGGCCTGTTGGGCTTGAACCATCTTCATGGGGTCTTTCGCCGCCAAAGCGTCCTGCGTCAATTCAGAAACCAAGGCCCGTGCCTGTGCCGAATTTCCCAGCGACAAATTCACGTCTAAGAGCGTACGTACCCCTCCCGGAGTTCTGGCTTCCGGCTGGTTATCGTGAGCATTCTGCAACCATTCAAGACCACGGCGCGGCTCGATTCGGGTTAATGCCGTGCCGTGAGCGACCATGTACAGGTACTGCGTATCGGGGGTCAATTTACTGAGATCGATACGTTCTTCCAGCGCGAAGCCTTCATCAAGATGATCGGCTTTATACAATGCAACAGCCGATTTCGCCAACTGTTCTGACTCATTCGTCATAGCTGTGATGGCCCCTTGAGCGGCAGCGACCCTTTCCCATAGACCCAACTCGGAATAGAGTTCTGATGTCGATTGTAGCACGGCCATTTTTTGCGCTTGATTGGTCGTAATTAGTGCGAGTGAATCCAACTGATCGGCCGCTTCCGTCAGATTTCCAAGGGCAAAATTCGCTTTCGCTATTTCGATGTTGCCCATAATGCTTTCGCTGCTCCTGGGAAAATCTTTTACCAATATGTTCAATGCTTCAATTGCATCGTCATATTGCTCTTCTTCAGATAATAATTGTCCCGCGCTCAACAAGATCTCCGGATTGTTCGCGCCCGCTTCGTGGGCGTCCACCCATATACGGGCGGCATCAGACAAATCACCATAATCGGCTAGTATCTGACCCGCCTCTTCCAATACCTCAGGATTGTCAGGATATCGTTGAATCGTTTGTCTCGCAATGCGAACGCCTTCGCGTTCCATGTCCAGATCTTTATGAACCTTGGCAAGTTCCATGTAGGCCGTTGGCGTGAAGGACGATTCCGGGAAATAGTCGATGAATCCGTTCAACGTATCGCGCGCTTTCTCATGAAGTTTTTTCGCTCGATACGCTTTCGCCAACAATAGAGTCGCGCTGTCGATACCTTCGACTGTTGTAGATGTTTTTATTCGGTTTTCAAGTTCACGGATGGCGTTATCGTAATCGCCGCTTTCGAAGTCCAGTTTACCCAAACGGGCAAAAGCTGCCGCGCCCGTCTTGTCGTTCAGATGCTCTTCCGCGACTTCAATGTACATTTTACGTGCCTGTTCTTTGTCTCCCAAATCTGCATACGCATCTCCCAACATGAGGTGGGCGTCACCTGCGAGGGCTGAAGCCGGGTGGTTTCTCCGCAGGGTTTGGAAATAATTTGCCGCGTCGAGGGGATGGTCGGTTTTCAGTTCCAGCTCCCCTAGTGCAAACAAAATTTGGTCAATACGATCAGAGTTAGGGTCGTCATGCAGAATGTTTCTAAATTCAAGTTTGGCGGCAAGAAGATTCCCCTGCTTTTCGTACATTTTCCCCTTGATGTAAAGCGCCTTTGTTTTGTCGGGATGCATCGGACCTTTCGCGATTACCTGATCAATTTGGCTGTGCATCTTGTCCGCCGTAGCCACGTCAATTCGGTCCGGATACAATTGATATTTTGTTTCCAGCAACAAATATTCTGCATCCATCCGATAGAGGCTTTTGGGAGAGCTTTCTATCCCTTCAGTCAATCTCTTGTAGGCCCCTTCGTAGTTGCCGTCTTCCATTAATTCTCGCGCCAACGCGACCGCTCGCTGGAGTGTATCCGACTCACTTTCTTTGGAATACTGTGCCGCGCCGAGAGACTGAACGCGGTTGACCATTAAATAAGAGAAACTCGAAATTGTGACGATGAGGCCCGCGGCAATGCCAGCCATAAGGCGAGTTCCCTGCCCATCAACCATCGATGAGAAATTGGGGAACGGAATGATCTTCCCAGAACCCATGCGACGTTCATCTATCATTTCATCGCCGCCCATGTGGACTTCTTCATCATCGCCGCCGCTTGATTCCGCAGGGACATCCGATTGCTTGACGCGCTGCGATTCTGGCGCACCTGCGGCCGCGTTCTCGGCAGCTACTGTCCCGACCGCCTCGGGTTCGGCGTCCGCGATGGTTTCTTCCGGTTCCTGGGTTTCAGGTTCAACACTAGGCGTTTCTACCGAGGTTTCTGGAGCTTCGGTATCAACCGATATCACGACCTCTTCGTCGGCTCCCCCATCCAGGCGATCTTCCATATCTTCCGGACTAAGGGATTCGTTGGAACTGCCATCGTTCAACAAGGATTCCGGATCGCCTTTCGCTATCTTGGCTAGCTCGGCATCCGCGGCAACTTCCGTTGCGGCTTGATCGTCATCGCCTTCTTCCGCATCGTCACCGTGATCAGCCAACAAAGCATCGATGTCCGATTGATCCAATGTACCTTCTTCTTCAGCATCGGTTTTCAGTTCTTCATCGAGATCTCCGGCGTGGGCAGACAACATGGCGTCAATATCAGATTGATCTAAACTGCCTTCATCGGCAGCATCTGCAACGGGTTCTTCCGCGGTTTCACCACCGTGCGCGCTCAACAATGCGTCGATATCGGATTGATCCAAACTGCCTTCGTCCGAAGCATCGGCGGTGGGCTCGTCCGCCGATTCGCTTCCGTGCCCAGCTAACAACGAATCGATATCAGACTGATCCAGACTGCCTTCGTCCGAAGCATCGGCGGTGGGCTCGTCCGCCGATTCGCTTCCGTGCCCAGCTAGCAACGCATCGATATCCGACTGGTCCAGACTGCCTTCATCCGAAGCATCTGCAGCAGGCTCGTCCACCGAATCGCTTCCGTGCTCGGCCAACAGCGCATCGATATCCGATTGGTCTAAATTACTTTCATCCGATGTTTCGGCCGCTGAATCTTCTGCTGTGTCGCTGCCATGGACCGCCAATAAGGCATCGATATCAGACTGGTCTAAAGATGTCTCATCCGTGGACGCAACATCGGGCTCTTCTTCGTTTTTTTCTCCTTGCGCAGCGAGTAGTGCATCGATATCAGATTGATCCAGTGCTGCCTCTTCCGAAAGTTCGGTTGCCGGGTCTTCCGCTGGCTCATCACCTTGTCCAGCCAACAACGCATCGATATCGGACTGGTCCAAAGACACTTCGTCCGAAGCGTCAGCAACGGGCTCTTCCGCAGGTTCATCGCCCTGTCCAGCCAACAATGCATCAATATCCGACTGATCCAAAGATACTTCATCGTCTTCGACGGACTCTATTTCGGGTTCGGCATCTGCACCGCCGTTCAAAAGTTTGTCGATTTCAGCCTGGTCTAAGAATCCTTCATCTTCCTCGATATGGGAGTATCCTTCGGGCCACGCTTCGGTATCGATCGGTTTCGTAAAAACATTTTTCGATTTTTTCTTGTCACCGGAATTTTCCTGGCTGGAAAGAAGACTGTCGATTTCGTCTTGACTTAACAATCCAAAATCATCGGGTTCTTCTTCTTCCGCTGGAATAATTTCCTCGGCTTCGCTTTTCATGATCGCATCAGCGGTTTTCGCCATCTCCAATTCGTGCTGAATGACAGCATCCACATCCGCCTGCGATGCGAGTTGTGTTGACGCCCCATCGTCGCTTTCTGCTTTTTCGTCCAGAGACCCCTCATCCATGAGGTCCTCAAATAATTTCGAATCTTCAATCTCTTCTTTTAGAATCGGTGGACGGGGATACTTGAGGTATTCATTCATCTTCTCAACGTCAATGGTCTTCGGCGTTTTGGGTTTCGCCAATTGCGCCGCAAGCAATCCATCAATGTCGTCTTGAGTCAACAAATTGGACACGTACGGAGAGCCGGAATCGTCGGTACCGTCCGAACCGCTACTCTCCTTCATCAATTGTCCGAGCAGTTCGGGATCTTGAATCTCCTCTTTCTCGATAATGATAGGTTCGGATTCGTCCGAATCGAAGTCGACAATTCGATTACGAGTGGTCGTTTTGTCGATTTCGTCTTGAACGCGAATCTGTTCATCCAATTCGCTTTGGGTGAATAGTGCGGAGCTCGGTCCGTCAATAGACACCTCGCCCTCGTCGGTCGATTCCGGCTCGGGAGATTGTGAAATCGGCTCCGCAGATTCCGAGTCGTCAGTCGACTCTTCACCCTTCTCGCCATCTATGGAATGGTCGTCCGCCAATTACAGGCCCCCTGCAAAGAAAAACCTCTTGAATTCTCTGCAATTACAGTCAATTCTCCGCCTGTTAGTGTAGCATTATGCCGTTATTAAGACAATCGGATTGGGAAAAATTTTCCTACCATCGGCGGTTGTTTTGGATGTTAAAAACAGATTACGTCGATTCGTTTATTATCCTTTCCGACAGACCTAAACAAGAGCAAATCCCTGCCGCCGGAGACGTTGATGTCTTGAGTACTTAACACGCCGAATGCTGGTAGTTTGAATTGGTATTTGGGTCTAGCAGACAAGAGCCGTTCTTTTCCTCCCGTATAGACAGAAATCAGGTCTCGGCCCTGGCTAATGGCTACGTCCGTATATCCGTCCCCTGAAAAGTCGCCGAGCGAATATCCGACCCGCTCCTGTCCATCTGGTGCGTCCAACGTAAAATTCTGTTTGTAATCGGCTTTCTTCGAAAACGACTTTCCGTTGAAAAAATGGATGTCGATTCTTACAGACATTTTCTTACGCAGGAAAAAATTGGCCATGTTCTTGAAACTGAAAGGTATGTTGATTAGGACGAGATCCATGTCACCATCTTTATCAACGTCGAACAACGTCGGGTTAGTCACGCCTCCTTTGAATGTAGTTTGAAACGTTGGCTTTTTTGGATAACGGGTGGAAGCATTGAACAAATAGATCTGAACCATCGTGGACAAATCGATCGTGCCTTTTGTTTGGGTCACCATCAAGTCCGGATGCCCATCACCGTTGACGTCTTCCAGTTTGGTTCGTGCTTCCCAATTCTCTTTCAATTGAACCGGGATGTCGAAATCGCCATGTTCTTCCCATGCCTGTCCTTCGTACCAATCGACTCTGCGTTCACTGAGCAGCGCAATGGACTTTGTTTCGACGTCCTTTTGATCGTAAATATGGACATCCGGCAAGCGATGGATGACGGTTAAGCCCCCTACGTCCATCAACTCACTCGTATTGTCACCTTCGAGAAATCTCGAAAATCCTTGGGTATTTTGAATCATCAGTCCGCCGGGCACCGGCATTACCCATTCATCGATTCCATCCCCGTCCATATCCGAAACTGAATCGCGTAAGAAACGCGGCTTGAGCGTATAGGTTGGTAATAGAGAAGTGAATTTCGATTCACCCACTTGGACAAAAGAACCGTCTTGAAATCTTAAAAAGATGCAACCGCCAGGCGTTGTGACCAAAATCTCTTTATGATCACCCACCAAAAAATCGCCGACCATGAATAGGCCGGTGCGAGGCTCCAACTCGAACTTTACATCCGGTTTCGAATTGAAAAGCCCTTTTCCTTTCGACATGAAAACGAACAAGTATTTCAACCGAATCGATGGGTCGTCTGGTTTACACAGTGCAAGGACATCGGGGTTCCCGTCATGATTGATATCTTCAACGATGGCATCCCAAACGGGGAAAGGGGTGTCGAGCGTTTGTGGCACTGGTGAAGATACAGCGAGGACCCATGAAAGAAGGATTGATGAGAGCATAGAACCATCCTGCAAAATCACAGGGATGAATTACAAGGTTTTATGCGGATGAAATGTCTATCGAAAAAACTTGCTAATAATTATTGGACTTCATGCTCGATAAACTCTGGAGATGGTCTATAAATTGAATGAAAGCCATATCACCACAAAATGTGTCGTCGAATCGGAATGCCACCTTGGATGGTGCATCGTCTCGAAGATCGATTCGAATTACTTCCGCTTCGCCAAAAAAACTGGGAGGTAGTTCTCTATCATTGGGAAATTCGTTCGTGGGAATGAAGAGCATCGTTTTTTGTCCATTTTTCAAACGGTGCTTTGTAACGCAGCATAATCCATTCGTCGATATGTCTTGAACGACACCTGGCCCGACCAAAGGCCGTGAATCATCGGGCGTTTCCACGCCGATTTTTATTCGAAAGGATTCCGCACACCTTTTCGCAATACGACTATCCGACGATTTCTTTGACGGATCTTCCCAACTTGCATTGATATCGTATGCTTTGCGATTTGGCCTCTTCATGAACAACACCCCTATTCGAAGTTGGACTATTCTATCCCTAAATTCGTTTCAATTCAACATAAATATCACTTTTCAGCGTTTTTTTATAATTTTTTGCCCAAAACATGTGCATATTATTTTTTTATACATATGTTGACATATGTATGTCTTTCATTTAGACTATCTAAAAGGAAATACACATGGGCGAACCCAACCGACAACCTCTCTCAGGAGAATACTCAGGATACGACTCCTTTATTCAGGCTTTTTCCGAATTGGTCGAGAAATCATCGGACACGAAGGCGACTCAAGCCATCGCGCTTGTAGATATCGATGAATTTGGAAAACTAGACGATGAATGGAGTCGTGAAATGGGTGATAAATTCATCGAATCTCTCGGCGACTTTCTTGAGGAATCCCAGCCGGTGGGTGCACGAGTATTTCGATACGGCGGTGATGCCTACATGGTGCTATTTCCAAACACTGAGAAGGAACAGGCATTTCTTGCGATGGAAGCGTCGCGCAACGAGTTTGAGCAACTCGAGCACGCGGATTTTTCGATACAATCATATGGGGTGAACGCTACAATCAGCTGTGGAGTCTCTGCCTTTCCAGACGACGGAGCAGACGCACCGGCCGTGATCCGGAAATGTCACGAGGCCTTGTACCGCGCGAAAGTGAGCGGACGTAACAAGGTATCGCTCTCGCGTGAAGAAAAGAAAGTGACCAAAACGACACACTATACCCAAGGCCAATTGGAAGGGTTATCCCGGTTGGCGAAAAGAGAAAGCATGAACGAGGCCGCACTCCTTCGTGAAGCCTTAGACGATTTATTAAGGAAGCACAACTCCTGACGGAGCAGACTATAAAGGAATCAAGGACATGAGCAAAAACATTTATCAAAAAATATGGGAATCCCATATGGTCTATGAAGAAGACGGGCAAGATTCTATTTTGTATATTGACCGTCATTTCGTACACGAAGTAACTTCTCCACAAGCCTTCGAGGGTTTGCGTTTATCGAACCGTACCATTCGACACCCTTCGCTCACGACGGCTACGATGGATCACAATATCCCAACGGTGAATCGTGACCAGCCTATTAAGGATGAATTATCCAAAAAACAAATCGATGCACTCACAAAAAACTGTGCCGAATTCGGAGTCGAATGTTTCGATATGGATCATAAAGAAAACGGCATCGTTCACGTGATCGGACCGGAATTAGGTTTGACCCAACCGGGCATGACAATCGTTTGCGGCGATTCCCACACGTCAACCCACGGCGCTTTCGGCGCGCTGGCTCATGGGATTGGCACCAGCGAAGTCGAGCACGTCATGGCGACTCAGACGCTGCTGCAACAAAAATCCAAAACCATGGAAGTGAGAATCAACGGAACACTGCCCACGGGAATCACGGCCAAAGACGTGATCTTAGCCGTGATTGGCGAATTGGGCACGGCCGGCGGAACGGGCTACGTCATTGAATATACAGGCGAAGCTATCCGCAGTTTGTCCATGGAGGGCCGAATGACCGTCTGCAATATGACGATCGAAGCCGGCGCTCGTGCCGGGCTAATATCCCCCGATGAGAAGACTTACGAATACCTGAAAGGTGCCGCTCGGTTGCCCGAAGGAAAATCGCACGAAGAATTGATCGAACTTTGGTCGTCCTTCGCGTCCGAGCCCGGATGCACCTACGATACGTTGTTGGAATTGGATGCTAACGACATCGCACCTCAGGTGACTTGGGGTACGTCACCCGGTATGGTTACTTCCATCACGTCCACGACGCCGGTCTTGAATGCGATCGACGATGCGAACGAACGGGACAGTACCGTCAAGGCACTGGAATACATGGGCGTCGAAGAAGGAACGCCGATTCAGGAAATCGGAGTGAACAAAATGTTTATCGGCTCATGCACCAATGGCCGGATTGAAGATTTACGGGCCGCCGCTTCAGTAATCAAAGGGTACAAAGTCAACGACGTGATGGATCAGGTCCTGGTGGTTCCCGGATCGTATAAAGTAAAAGTTCAAGCTGAACAAGAAGGCCTTGATGCCATTTTCCAGGAAGCGGGTTTCGAATGGCGTGACGCCGGTTGCTCCATGTGCCTGGCGATGAATGACGATCGCCTAAATCCGGGCGACCGATGCGCGTCCACCTCGAATCGAAATTTCGAAGGACGGCAGGGAAAAGGCGGCCGTACTCATTTGGTGAGCCCTGCGATGGCTGCTGCTGCTGCAATTGAAGGACACTTTGTCGACATCCGTGATTGGAAATTCAACTAGGAATAAACCATGAACATTCGTCCTACCTACATAGCCGCAGTAGTCTTCACCTTGGTCTGCTCCCCATTTGCAGGTGCAGCTGATTTCGAACCGGGAAATAGGGTGCTGCTCGATGCCCACAACTGTTACCCCTACCAGGGACGATGGAACGACCGTATTGACCGAGCGCTCGAAAGCGGATTGCCGGTGGCGATTGAACAGGATATGGTCTGGCTGAAAAATGAGGACACGGGCGAGTATCGCTCTATCGTGTCTCACGGCGCGCCGTACACGAACGAAGAACCTACGTTGGCGGAATATTTTTTCGAACGGATTAGACCAATCGTGGAAAAGGCGCTGGCCGATGGAAATTCTGGGAACTGGCCATTGGTGACCCTCAATCTAGATTTCAAACAATCGCCTGTGGTTCATGGCGAAGCTGTCCTTGATGTTCTCAAACAATACGAAGATTGGTTAACAACGGCCAAACGGACCAAAAACGAACAGAAGGTATCAAAACTCAAAGTAAAACCGGTACTGGTTTTATTGGGATCGCAAAATAGTTTGGCGACCGTTTTTCACAATAGTGTGCCGATTGGAGATCCAATCATGGCGTTCGGTGCCTGTAATCTCGAGCGGTATCAGGACGGAAAGCTGACATCGGAAGAACGCCAACATCTAGATGCAACTGTAGCACCCAACCTGATTATCAATAATCCGGCGACCAACTATCGGCGCTGGTGGAACAACCCCTGGGGTCGAGTCGAGGCCGGCGGACAACGTAACGCAGGCGATTGGACCGGCGTTGATATGAAACGACTCGAAGCATTGACGGACCACGCTCACGACCTCGGATATTGGATTCGCTTCTACACGCTCAACGGTCACGGAAGGACCGACTTGGGTTGGGGAGGCGGTTACAATTTCGGTTCTCTGGAATCCGTCGCGGAACGTTGGAAGGCGGTAAGGGAAGCGGGCGTCGATTTCGTCGCCACGGATATGTACGAAGAATTCGCAAAATCTGAACACTAAATCAGGTCAACCTGAAATAAGAAGGACTTAACTATGAACACATTCACAACATTGGCCGGAATCGCTGCCCCATTAGACCGGCAGAATGTAGATACGGATCAAATCATTCCGAAGCAGTTTTTGAAACGCATCGAACGCACCGGGTATGAAGACGGATTGTTTTTTGACTGGCGTTTCAATGAAGATGGATCGGAAAACTCGGATTTCGAATTGAACGCGTTGCGGTATAAAGGTGCCAACATATTGGTTGCCGGCGATAACTTCGGTTGTGGGTCTTCTCGTGAACACGCTCCGTGGGCATTGGACAATTATGGATTCCGTTGTATCATCGCGCCTTCTTTCGCCGATATTTTTTACAACAATTGTTTCAACAATGGGATGTTGCCCATCAAAATGGACACCGGTACTGTCAACCAGTTGATACAAGAAATTACTGCGCAAGAGGGATACGAACTCAGCATTGATTTATCGAATCAGACCATCACCAAACCGGACCGAACTTCTATTTCTTTTGAAATCGATTCTTTCCTGAAGGAGCGCCTGTTGAATGGCTGGGATCAAATTGGATTGACGCTGCGTCACGAAGACAAGATTACGGCGTTTGAAAACAGCCGCGGGTAAAAACGGCTCAATAAGACTATTTGTAGCAAATTAAGGTATACTAGATGTAGGCCTATAGTTTGGAAGGGGGTTACTATGCCGGTATATTCATATCAGATAATCAATGACGACGGTACTGAGGGCGAAATCTTCGAGGTCATGCGGAAGATGTCTGACCCGGAACTGAAAAAACATCCTGATACGGGTCATAAAGTGAAACGCATTTTCACGGCACCTCACATCGCGGGACTTACCAATGCTCTTCACGATCAGTCTCGGTTAAGTGACAAAAACCTGGAAAAAAACGGGTTCACAACGTATCGAAAGAACGGCAAAGGTCATTACGACCGAACCACAGGTTCTGCCGGACCGGAACACATTTCCGCCGACTAGCGGGCACCCGCTAAAATCGATCGAAATTGTATACGTACGGATTTCGTTCGGGAAATAATGCTTCCAATAGGAGCCGCGCACTTGGCGAGATCAGCCTTCTCGATTCCTCATAGATCTCGCTGAATGGAAGATAGCCGGTTACCAAATGTAAAAACTCTTCGTCCGTAACGCTGAATTTGTTATACCCATTTACGCTGCTGATATCGATGGCACCGCGAATGGACCGAAGCCTGAATGGGACTCCCTTGATCAGAAACGTAATTTCGATTTTGAGTTCACGCAAAAGGGATTCAGAAATTCTGAACTCCCATTCAGGAATCATCGATTCCATCGCTTCTTCCATCTCAATAAATCGAAGCATTCCGCCGCGGTCGTGTTCCCGTTTCATCTCGAATAACGCGTTAAATTGTTTCAGGTACATTGAAATGGAATGATACGGAGGTAAATCAATAACCAACGAACGCAGCAAAATTGACTTTGCTGTTGTCGCGCAACCGGCAAGCACCAAAGGTACCACGTTCGAATCCTGAGAGCCGGCTTCTATGATGTGATAGACGGTGTCTCTCAATTTACCAAGAAAATATCCGACGGCGGCGCCATCTTCATCGATAATCACGTGTGCGTGTTTGAACTGTTCCCATTTATTTGTGATGTGCGCCTCAGAACGCAAAATCGAACACGACGCAAAACGGTCACCTTCTTGATGCATTCGTTGAATCGCTTGAATATCGCTGGGCTTCACGGACCTCAATCTGTAGTTTTCGTAATTGGAAGGAATTGGGATTTCCGCGACGTCGACCCGAATCGAATAATCTGAAAGCGAAGTCGCATACTGGAATCGGTGATAAAATCTTGGTATTCCAAACAGCATCGAAATATGATATTGGTGTTGGCGCATATATTGAATGGCATCACCCATCAAAGCGGTAGCTACACCCAAATTTCGAAATTTCGGAGCGGTCGTCACCCAACCGATCCCCCCCATTTTTAAACGCGCCTCTCCGATTCGTAGTGTTTCGGTGGTGATACGTAAAGCGCCGGCCAACTCTCCCTGATAATGGGAGATTCGGGTATGTTCCATGAAAAAGTCGGGATACAGATTTCCATGCCGTTCCAGCCATTCCATCGACGAAAAATAGTTTTGACCGTGGGTTTTCGCCATCAACTCGGTCGCGAGGCGTAACTCATCTTTCGTGATGACTGGACGTACTCGAATTGGAGAATTAGACATGGCTTAACCAATTAGGGTTAACTAACGTAGGGAAACAGGATAACAGAAATGAATTATTCGTGCCGTAATGCTTCGACGGGATCCATTTCAGCTGCGCGCATGGCAGGATAAATTCCGAAGATTACGCCGACCAATCCCGATATTGAAAAGGCTAGAACCGGAGCCCAAAATGTAACGATGGTCCGCATATCGGAGAACATGGTTATTCCGTAAGGAACGGCAATCCCCAATACGACTCCCAAAGCACCACCGGCACCGGACAAAATTATCGTCTCGACGAGGAACTGAAGGATGATGTCATTTTTCTTCGCACCAAGAGCACGTCGAATTCCAATCTCTCGCGTTCGTTCGGTGACGCTGGCCAGCATGATATTCATGATGCCGATTCCACCCACCAACAACGATATTCCCGCGATGGCGCCCAACACAATATTGAACATGCGCGCGCTCGCTTCGGCCTGACGTAACAACGCTAACGGGACTTCTACTTCGAAATCGTCTTTCTTGTGTCTACGTTCAAGAATTTCTTCAACGATTTTGCCGGCCTGGATGACCGATTTTTGGCTCGCTACCTGAATGGTTGCTTCATGAAGTTCCACCGTTTCCGATTCCATCCCGCCAGACGTTTGTCGAATAAGGGTTTCACCGAAACGGTTTTTGGCAGCCGTGATCGGGATATACAGCCGATTGGGCGTTGAGCTCGAGCCGCTGGCTTCGCTTTGGCCGAGATTGGAAAAACCGGCTTCTTCCATTATGCCAACGACTTTATAATAGTTACCGGAAATCCGTACGGTACTACCAATTGGGTCACCCACGGGAAATAGGAAGCGAGCGACTTCGTTACTTAAAACACAAACGTTGGCCCCCTCGTCGACTTCCGTCTGGGTAAAAAAACGACCTCTGGCCACACCGAAATTTCGAATTTTCGGATAATCAATACTCGTTCCCAAAATATCGCTATTGGCTTTTCGTGATAAGTGCCATACGTTTTCGCGTATTACTCGCCCCGGAACAATATTCGTGACGGCTGGGATCGTTTTTTCGATCGTGGTGAGATCCGAGTACTTAATTCCGTAAATTGCAGCCTGTGGTCTTCCCATTTTCATCCGCCCACCAGATTCGATTTCGGCGGGCTTTACACTTTTTACAATAATATTGTTACTACCTAATTGGCGTAATTGTTCTTGTGCTTCGAAGCTTGCACCCTCTCCAACGGCCAACATAGCAATTACTGAACTTACACCAAAGACCATACCCAGAACCGTTAATAGTGATCGAAGGCCATGGGAATAGATACTCTTTACACCCAATTCAACAGTGCGTTTTAATCTGGTTAGGCCGAAGCCTGGATGTGGTTTTCTAACTACTTTTTCATTCATCGCTCTCTACCAATCCGTCTCTAAGTCTTACGCTTCGATGAGAACGTTCTGCCAATTCGTCTGAATGAGTGACCATGATGAGTGTCTTACCCTGTTGATGTAATTCGCCGAAGAAGTCGAGAATCTCGGCACCGGATTTTGAATCCAAATTACCTGTGGGCTCATCCGCCAGAATGATTAAAGGGTCATTTGATAACGCACGTGCTATAGCCACACGTTGCTGCTGCCCGCCGGAAAGTTCAAAGGGTTTGTGATGGATTCGATCGCCCAAGCCTACCCGTTCGGCCAATTCTACCGAGCGCACCCGACTCTCGGCTTCTGTCCACCCTTGGTAATAAAGCGGAAGCTCGATATTTTCGGCGACCGTAAGTTGTTGAATCAGGTTATACGATTGAAATATAAATCCCAGACGCGCACCACGTATCGTTGATAATTCGTTGTCTTCCAATTTCGAAACATCGTCTCCGCCGAGAAAATACTGGCCGGAAGTTGGTTGGTCCAGGCAACCAAGGACGTTCATCAATGTGGATTTCCCACACCCGGACGGCCCCATAATACTAATGTATTCCTTTTTGCGAAAAGTGAGGTCCACGCCGCGCAAGGCTTGAACTTCAATGGCACCCATTTGATACACCTTGGTGACATTTTCCACACTGGCGATTACTTCGCTCTCCACGGCGGCTGCGACATCCATTACGCGGCGACGTCCGCGTCATCAGACTCATTCGAGTCCTCTGAATCTTCATCGTTCGCTTCGATCGGTGCCAGAAGAAGAACCTCTTCGCCCTTCTCAAGACCTTCTTTAATCTCTATGAATTCTTCAGTGAAAGCTCCTGTAACGATTTCTCGGCGTTCGCGGACTCCATTCTTCACGACGTAACAAACTTGACTGCCACCGTTGTACGAAACAGCCTGGATAGGAATATACACGACATCATCCAACGTGCGAATCAAGATTTCAACCTCCGCACTCATCCCCGGGCGCAACCAATCGTGGACACCTTCAATCCGAACAACGGTTGGATACACCTTAAGATCAGGGTTCATAAACGCATTCGCAGAGTCGGCCAGTACAGCGACTTTAGTTACATTCCCAACGAGTGGAATGTCAGGGAAGGCGTCAAATGTGAAAGATGCTTCCTGGCCAATGGCCACCTGCTTGACGGACGACTCGTGAATATCGACTTTGACGCCCATTTGCGTCATATCTGGAATTGTGATAATCAATTTCCGATTGTAAACCGTTGTGCCTTCTTGGATAGGTTCATCATTACTTCGACGCCAAGGACTTGACTCTGAACTAGAACCGTACACAACCAACCCTGGGCGTTCGGCGCGAATGGTACACCATCCGATTTGCTCTTCAAGATCGTTCGCTTTGTAATTTTCGATATTGTATTTTTGTTCCGCTGATTTCAGCCGAGCGTCTTCTTGGGATATCTTCGCCCCGGCTTCCTTTCTGGTCCGGGTGAGATTCATCAAGGCTTCTTCATAGTCCGAAAATAACTGTTCAGCGGTCTTTGGAAACGTGTATTGAATGTATAGCATTTTATCGATAGTCGCGGACTCCATTTGAATCTCGCGCTTCTGCTTTTGGACCGTCTCAAGATCCAATTCATTTTTCGTGATGAAATCTTTCTCGAATAACCGTTCTTGACCTTCCAGACGGTTACTGGCCAATTTGTATTCTTCCTCAGCGACGAGAATGCTGTCGTCAAAACCGATCAGCAATTGTTTCGCTTCTCCGTCTTCTAACATGTCCGCATCAGCAAACTTCGAGAAATCCAACGCCGCGCGTTTCCGGACGTATTCTTCGTCCAACACCATCGTGATTTGTTTCGGAGGTTCGGTAGTCTTCGGAGGTTCTGGTGCAGTTGGCGCCCCGCCGCCTCCTTCCATATCGTCAAGACGTTTCAAAAAGTCCTCTACCGTCATTCCGGCCTGCTTCATTCGATCGGCCATGAAATCAGGGAATTTTCCGCCATTGGCTTCGATTAAGTCACGCATCTGCTGCGGATCAAAATTACCTCGCCCTTGAGCCCCTTCGGGCCGTCCGCCACTTCTACCGCTACCGCGAGACGGGCGTTCGCCACCGGTTTTCTTCGCGGAGGCGGCATCTTTAGGTTCGCCATTGGCGCGATTCTCCCAATTTCGACCATTATTCCCACGTACTTTTTCTGCGGTTTCCCGTGTTGATTCAGAAGTTAAATAACCATCTTCGTTTCTCATCATGCCCGGTTTGAATTTTACTTCGAGAGGCTCTTCCGCCTCTTTGAATCGTTTTTCCAACTGCAAATCATCCAAGATCGCTTTAACCTGGTTCGCACCGAGGAATTTTTCAAAATCCATCCGTGCGAATTTCACATTAAGCTGCGCGGCCGACAAGTCACTTTGGTTTTGGTTCAATACGATGTCAAACTGAGCTTGTTTTTCAAGGAATGTGGCTTCGGCGGTCTGAAGTGATATTTGCTGATTGACCAATTGGTCTTCCAAATTTGACGAGTCCAGTTCAACAAGAATCATTTGATTGTCGATGTCTTCCTGAGTCACCTGATAGCCTTCTTCAACGATACTCAGAATCTTCACACCTTGACGATCTTTAATTCTCGACTTAATTTCTTGAGATTCCATTGCCTCAACGTTTCCGCCTTCGAGAACCGTAATTTTCAGCTCGCCCGCTTGAGCAAAAAATGTCGTTCCCAGATCATCCTCTTGCCCCGAACCGCCGAAAAAATAATAGGCTGCTCCCGCCGCGATCGCAATCACGGCAATTCCCGATTTCAAACCAAACCCATTCGATTTGGTAGTCACTGATGTATCAGACATCCTGGATTTCCTCCCATTGTCCGTTAGATTTAATATAAAGCAGACCCACATCCCTCCAGAACTCCAAAATCGCAACGCGATGCTGAACAATGGCGTTGGTGAGTCCGGTCTGTGCATTGGTCAATGCGTTTTGAGCGTCGACCATATCCAAGATAGAGCCTTCCCCCAATTGCTGTTTTAAGTCTTCCTCTTCCACACGACTTTCGTTGATTTTCAACGCAAGCACGTTAATATCGTAATCCGTTTTTGCCTGTTCGAGATTACGCCAGGATTCACGAATTTGAAGCTTGATGTCATCTTCCAAAAGCGTGTAGGAACGATTAAACACTTCCAAATCTATCAGGGCACGCCGATAGCCATTGCGTTCATTTAATCGATCCAGCGGTAATTCAAGGTCGAACCCCGCGGTGAAATCACTTTGCTGCCAATCGGGGGAGATTACGCGGTTACCGTCCTTACTGTCTACCGAGCCGATTAAAACCAGATCCAGTTGGGGTAGGAAACGATTCGCGGCGACAACAATTTTACGTTGAGAATCTTCGATTTGGTCTCGTGCAGTATATAGATCCAATCGCGACACGAGAGCAAGCTCAACAGCTTCTTCCAGCGTGATTGGAAGTTGCTCAACTCCGTCTTCAGCGACTTTGGTGAGTTCGTTATCATCAAGTACTATCGGTAAATCTACAGGTAAACCGACAACTATTTTGAAGTTGTCGAGAGAATTTTTGTATCGATTGACCGCAGACGTCCAACTGGATTCGCGGGAAAGAACATCCTGTTCCAAACGACTGACCTGTGCCGGGGTTCGGAGCCCTTCAGCCAGAAAGGCTCGTTCTCTTGTCAGACTGAGCCTCGTGCTTTCGAGGCCTTTGAATTGATTTTTGGCGGTATCTTTATTCCGGACGACATTGTAGTAGCTGGAGGCAACACGAATGCTGAACGTTTTTCGAAACCGAGTGTAGTCCCGTAACTGATAAAGAAGGTTTCGTTCCGCTTGCATCAGGTTTTCGGCTGAGACGTCTTTTCCTGCACCTTTGAGGAGTGGTTGGGTAAACACGCCTACCAACGCGGAAGTGGCTGACTCGTTCGGATCACCTGTGAGGAACCGTAAAAAATTTGACGTGAGATCGACGGCCAGTCGACCGCCGCCTTTCAATAGGACATCCATACCGACAGTGGTTCGACCATCAATACTACGTTCGGTGGAAACGTCCCCGGTACCAACTGTTCCGCGGGTATCATTACCGGCCCGATCTACCATGTCCGAATACCGACCTAGGAGCGATGCCGAGGGACCCGTCAAGTCTTTCATCGAAGTAGTGAATTCTTCGCTTTGCGTCCAATTGTAATTCCCGCTGACGCTCCCACTAAAAATGGGTGCGTATTCATGGCGATTGGAAGTGAGAGACAATGCTTCCAAATACAAGTTTTCTTTTTGAAACTGGTATTCCCGACTGTGCTTGAACGCGATCCCCAACGCCGTTTCCAAATCCAAAATCCCGGAACCGATTTCGCTCTCAGATTCTTTCCCGAGAAACAGGAGTCTACCGCCAGCAATCGGCAAACTTTCCATCGAGAATTCCTTGTTCTTTTCGATATTCACGTCGTCCGTCATACCCTGGACTTCGGCAGAACGTTCGGCCAAAATACCGTAGACTTCAGCATCCGCTTTTTCTTTGTAACGGGTAGTGTTACAACCGGAACTAAGTAAAAGTGACGAAATGATTGCGGGAAAAATAAGAATCTTCGATTTCATAGTCATTCGATTCGGACGAGACGTCCTCATTACTCCTGAAAATCTGCGGTGTGGTTCCCAAAAACAGTGCGATTCCACGGTTCTTTGGTTACGCTTCGGTTGAGAATTGTCCCGAGTGGTGCAAAGTGTGACAATTATTACCGTACCAAGTACTTACACATGGATTATAACGTCCAGAAACTCTATTTTAACACGAATCGACTTCGTCAATAGTTTTCCGGCTAAAGCCTGTGCACGGAGGGTTTTATATCCCGAAAAATTGCTTGGCAGCCTGAACATCCGCGGCGATCTGTTCGATTAGGGCCTCTTTACTGGAGAATTTCTTTTCGGGACGAATTCGTTCGTGAAAGACAATCTCAATTTCTTTGCCTCGGATATCGTCTTTAAACTCAAGAATGTGAGTTTCGATCGTTACATCGGCGTGCCGAATCGTCGGAGCGATTCCGATATTGACCGCAGAGGGCATTGCGACGCCATCTACGATGGTTTCAGCGAAATACACGCCTTGTGCTGGAATTGCGCTGTGATCCGGTTGAACGTTGGCCGTGGGAAAACCCAACTGTTCTCCAATTCCGCGTCCTGTCGATACCGTGCCGGTGACGGAGTATCGCCTACCCAAAAGTTTCTTAACGGTTTCGAGATCGCCTTGCAAGACCCGTTCACGAACCAACGTACTGCTGACGCGTTCTGATTCGACAACGACCTGTGATATTTCATCCACTTCGATCTTAAGCTTTTTACCCCACGCCTGGAGTAAATCAAAATCGCCCTTGGCACCTTGGCCGAATCGGCAATCGTGACCAACGATGACATGGGAAGCCTGGCATTTTTCGTAGAGAATATGTTGAATAAAATCTTCGGCAATCATGTTCGCTGTCGTGTCATCAAATGGAAGAATGAACAACACTTCGACTCCGAACTCTTCCAACAACGCTGCTTTTTTTTCCAAGCTGGTCAACAGGTTGGGTGCATTATCCGGCGCGAAAAATTCCCTCGGATGCGGTTCCATCGTCAATACTGCGGGAGTCCCTTTGCATTCGCGCGCCGTGTCCACCACTTGTTGCAAAATGGTTTGATGCCCTTTGTGAACGCCATCAAAACTTCCGACGGTCAACACGACATTCTCAAATGTAGAATTAATTTTTTGAACATCGTTTATGATTTTCATCGTATTATCCCGAGATCAGTACGCGTTTAGGAACTACTTTCGTTCCCATCGGCGACTCCTCCACTTTGCCTAGTGCCAGCAACTCTCCACGCTCCGACTTCACTTGAACCCACCCTTGCACTTCGGGAATTTCCGATTCGATATCGATTGGAAAAACGGGATTCCCGGAACTGATCAAATTCTTACCTTTGGCCTGCACGACCACTTCGGGATAATCCAATGCCTCGCTTATGGGGATTAATGAGGACGCTACTTTTTCAGGAGTATTCAATTCCTCAAGTGGTGTCGAATCCTCGATCGAGTGACTACCGATATGGGTCCGTCTCAGAGATTGTAATGCAGCGCCACAACCGAAATGTTGACCAATGTCGTGACATAAAGAACGAACGTATGTGCCGCTCGTACATTCCACACGGAATTGCACCTCCGGTAATGTACAATCGAGCAAAGAAAACTCATGAACGGTAACCGGGCGCGGGGGACGTTCCACCGTTTCACCTTGGCGGGCGAGTTTATACAGTCGTTTTCCGCCGATTTTTACGGCGCTCACCATGGGCGGCACCTGCATCAAATCTCCGGTCAACGGTTTCATTGCTTCTTCTAGTTCTTCACGTGTAATTTCCGGAACGTCGTTTTCTTCAACTACCTTGCCGTCCATGTCGTAGGATTCCGTCACGACGCCAAGGCGCATTGTGCCTTCGTAGGTCTTGTCCATCCCCATCAAATGTTC
>Ga0315336_1000568_pt1 | contig 95953 bp, 91 predicted proteins | sample ASW5metaG_FD_204512 | JGI IMG/M metagenome (GOLD analysis project Ga0315336, IMG submission 204512) | Ammonia-oxidizing marine archaeal communities from Monterey Bay, California, United States - ASW #5 | ecosystem: Environmental > Aquatic > Marine > Intertidal zone | place: USA: California...
CGACGATGACCGAGCCGTCTTCGCCTGCGTTGATGGCGATCTGGCGGGCCGGAGCGGAGAGCGCCTTGCGGACGATCTCGACGCCGGTCTTCTGGTCGTCGTTCTGGGTCTTGATGCGCTTGAGCTGTTCCGAAGCACGGAGCAGGGCGACGCCGCCGCCCGGCACGATGCCTTCTTCCACCGCAGCGCGGGTCGCATGCATCGCGTCATCAACGCGATCCTTGCGCTCCTTCACTTCAACCTCGGTCGCGCCGCCGACGCGGATCACCGCGACGCCGCCAGCGAGCTTGGCCAGACGCTCCTGAAGCTTTTCCTTGTCGTAGTCCGACGTGGTTTCTTCGATCTGCGCCTTGATCTGCTGCACGCGTGCTTCGATGTCGGCCTTCTTGCCGGCGCCGTTGACGATCGTGGAGTTTTCCTTGTCGATCATCACCTTCTTGGCGCGGCCCAGCATGTTGAGGGTCACGTTTTCGAGCTTGATGCCGAGGTCTTCCGAGATCGCCTGGCCGCCGGTCAGGATCGCGATGTCCTGCAGCATGGCCTTGCGGCGATCGCCGAAGCCTGGAGCCTTCACGGCAGCGACCTTGAGGCCGCCACGGAGACGGTTCACGACGAGGGTTGCGAGCGCTTCGCCTTCGACGTCTTCAGCAACGATCACCAGCGGCTTGCCGGTCTGCACGACGGCTTCCAGCAGCGGGAGCAGTTCGTTCAGCGACGAGAGCTTCTTTTCGTTGATGAGGATGTAGGCGTCGTCGAATTCAACGCGCATCTTGTCGGCGTTGGTGACGAAGTACGGCGAGATGTAGCCGCGGTCGAACTGCATGCCTTCGACGACGTCGAGTTCGGTGTCGAGGGACTTTGCTTCCTCAACCGTGATGACGCCTTCGTTGCCGACCTTCGCCATCGCCTTTGCGAGGTAGTCGCCGATTTCCTTGTCGCCGTTGGCCGAGATGGTGCCGACCTGTGCGATTTCGTCGTTCGAGGTGACCTTCTTGGTGTTCTTGACGAGGTCCGCAACGACAGCTTCAACCGCGAGGTCGATGCCGCGCTTCAGATCCATCGGGTTCATGCCGGCGGCAACGGCCTTGGCACCTTCCTTGACGATGGCCTGAGCCAGAACGGTCGCGGTGGTGGTGCCGTCGCCGGCAGCGTCTGCCGACTTCGAGGCCACTTCACGGACCATCTGTGCGCCCATGTTCTCGAACTTGTCTTCAAGCTCGATGTCCTTGGCGACGGTGACGCCGTCCTTGGTGATGCGGGGAGCGCCGAACGACTTGTCGAGGACGACGTTGCGGCCCTTCGGACCGAGCGTCACCTTCACTGCGTTGGCGAGGATATCGACGCCGCGCAACATCTTGTCGCGGGCTTCGACGCCGAATTTGACTTCTTTGGCTGACATGTTGGGTTTCCTTGAGTGTCAGGAATTTCTGAATGTGCGAAAGAGAGCGCTCTTAAGCGGCCTTCTTCTTTGCGGCGGGCAATCCGGTGATGACGCCCATGATGTCGCTTTCCTTCATGATCAGGACGTCCTGATTGTCGATCTTGACCTCGGTGCCGGACCATTTGCCGAACAGCACGACGTCGCCGACCTTCAGGTCGATCGGGATCAGCTTGCCAGCCTCGTCGCGGCCGCCTGGGCCAACCGACAGGATCTCGCCCTGGGAGGGCTTCTCTTTGGCGCTATCCGGAATGATGATGCCGCCAGCGGACTTCTCTTCGGCGTCGATACGCTTGACCACGACGCGGTCGTGAAGCGGACGGAATTTCATGCAGTCCTCCTAATGTATTGATAATGCTTAGTTTTGCGAATTGGCAGTCTTGATGAGCGAGTGCTACCAAGGACTGCAACGGACATAGGCCCCTAGCGAGCGCCGGGCAAGGGCTTCTAGCAGAAAATTTGGCAGTCTGATGTGACGGCTGCCAATTTTTGCGAGATCGTTAATGCGCGGACCGGCGGCCGGGCCGGGTTATTTGCCCCGCCGTTTGCGCACAATGTCCAGCTCCGCCCGTGGCGCGACTTCGGCAGGTATCGGCTTGCCGTTCTTCCAGGCGGTGGCGCGGGCCGCCTGCAGCGCCAGAAACCCGAAGGTGCGCACCGCGGCCCACATGATCCACCGGGTGAAGAAGCCGACGCCGGAGACGTCCATCGCCTCGTAAAAGATCGCGTCGGCGCGTTGTCTTGTGGGCGCTTCGGGGTGCGGCTCGGTGCCGGGGCGCAGCTCGTTGTAGAGATAGTCGTGGACCACAGCGGCGCGGCTATAGCGGCCCCAAGTCGGTAAGAGAGACTGGAAGAGACGCGGGATCGATGCGCCGTCGGTCTCGAACAGCTTGTGCACCTCGATCATGTGGCCGGAGTTCTCGTCGCCGACCTCATAGACCAGCGGCTGCTCAAGCCGCCACGTCCGGTAATCGACATCAAGCTGCGTGATGGTGAGTTCGCCTGTGAAACGGCTCATGCCGCGCGCTCCGTGGTGAGGCGCTCAGATCATCACGTGCGCGGCGCGCTGTCAGCAGCGGATTGTCAGCAGTCCCGGCGTCATGCTGCTACTGCCCTGAAAGGCAACACTTTATTTAACATTTAAGCTTGTGATGAGGCTTCGTACTGCGTCAGATTCTTAAACAGCGCGTTTGTTCGCGACGTGGAATCCGGTTCGCGACCTGCGCGCTCAACAGAGCCTTTTCGGGCGGAGGTTCGCCGCCAGAAATTGCTCCTTGAAAGTGGGTGCGAGCGCGTTCGACAAAACCGGTTGCCACTATTTGCCGATCGCCTCCGCCAAGGAGGTTCTGATGGTCTCGAATGCTACCGTTCCTCAGGGCAACGTCTCTGAGGACTTCAAGCGGCAACTCGCCGGTTACGGCCTGACGACGGCCGAAATCCTTTACCGGCGCCCCGATCACCGCTGGCTGCTGCAATCCTACGTCTGGCAGAACTACGATCTGTTCCCGAATTTTCCGGCGCTGAAGGACTTTCTCGCTTTCTGGCAGGACAAGCTGGAAGGGCCGCTGGTCTCGGTCACCGTGGCGCATTCCAAGCTGATCAAGCCGGCGGAAATCAAAGCCATCGACGGCCTGTTCCGGCTGCACTGACGCCGTCGGATTCTGGAAGTCCCACCGGCCGCATTGTCGGCGCGGCGGGCAATGGCTAGTCTTCCTAGTGATCCGGTTCTGACATTCGTATCATCTCCTCAGCAGGCATTTTACGAATGTCAGAACCCAAGGATCACTAGAATTATATTTTTCTGGTGCCCTTTCGAATCCGACGTTCGCATAGAACGTGCTGCAAACTGATACGAACGTCGGATTCGGGGCACCAGGCCGCGCGGCATCGACGGATGCAGCGGGCCAAAAGGGAGGCACTTATGGCCGCAACAAAATCCGCCGCAACAAAATCCGCCAAGACGAAATCTTCGAAGGCTCGGAAGCCGCTGAAAGCAGCAGCCCGCACCGCCGTCGTGAAAAAATCCGCGCCGCGCAAGAAAGCCGCGGTATCCACCTCCCGCGCCAAAGCCAAACCGAACAAGCCGCGTGCATCGGCTGCGCGAGTTACGAAGTCAGCGCGTCCGAAACAGCGCTTTGTGGTCAGCCATCATCGCGAGGAAGATTTCAAGGCGGACGGCCTGCGCGCCTATGCCCAATATCGCGATCTCGGCATCGCCAAGGGCACGCACGGCCTGGCGCGGGCGCATGTCATTCGCCTGATCGGACCGTGCGATCCGCAGGAGGTCTCGAAGCTGCATTTCCACGGGATCGAATTCCAGATGGTCTATGTCCTGAAAGGCTGGGTGAAAACCTATCTGGAAGGGCAGGGCGAGATCCTGATGCGCGAGGGTAGCTCGTGGACGCAGCCGCCGCGCATCAAGCACCTGATCCGCGATTACTCGGACGATTGCGAATTGCTGGAAGTGATCCTGCCTGCCGAATTCGACACGGTCGAACTGTGAACGAAACGCCCTCGGTTTCAGTTGCGGGTCTGGCCTAACGATGCCCCGTGACCCGATGGCAGCCATCCGGCGTCGTGAGGCAGCACTGCTGGCGGTCGTCGCGCTGATCGCCGTCTATTTCATGATCTGGCCTGTGTGGCGCGCGTGGTTTCCACTGGACATCGGCCCCACCGACGGATGGAACGCCTATTTTCAGGACCTTGCTTTCGGCCCCGGACTTTATCCCCCCACCGATGCGCTGGTGGTCAACAACTATCCGCCGCTGTCATTCTATTTTATCGCCGCACTCGCCAAGCTGTTCGGCGACCCGCTGTATGTCGGCCGCGCGGTGTCGATCCTGGCAACACTTGGCATCGGCATCGAGGTCGGTGTCGTGGTCCGGCAACTCGGCGGCAGCCGGTTCGCATCGGTTTTCGCGGGCCTGTGGGTGATCGCGATCCTCGCCCGGTCGTTCAATTTCTACGTCGGCCGCGACGATCCGCAATTGCTCGCCGAATTCGTCATGATGCTCGGCCTGATCTGGTTCCTGCGCAACAGCAGCCGTGGATTTTCAGCGACGCTGCCGCTGCTGCTCATGGTGCTGGCGGGTTTCGTCAAACACAACGTCGTCGCGGTGCCGCTCACCGCCGTGATCTGGCTCTGCTGGCACGACGGGCGGAAAGCGGTCAGGCCGCTGCTCATCGTTGCCATTGCTATTGCGGCGGGTCTGCTGTTGTGCGGGCTGATGTACCCGACGTTCTTCGCCAACATGCTGTCGCCGCGCGCCTATTCCATCAAGCGCGTAGTGCTCGCGCTTGGCCGGTTGCAGTGGGTGGCTCCGGCGCTTGCGATCAGCTTGATGTGGGCATGGCGGGAGGGGACAAAAATGTCCGCGCGTTTCACCATGCTGTTCGTCGGCGTCGGGCTTCTGATGTATCTGGTTCAATGGACCGGCGATTCCGTGATGGACAACGCGCAGTTCGATCTTGTTATCGCCACCGCGGTGGGGATCGGTCTGGCCTACAATTATGCCGCCAGTCTGCCGTTCGCATCGCGCCTCGGCGTCATCCGCACCCGCACCGCGATCGTTGCGATTCTGGCGACCCGGCTATTGGCGACGGGGAGAATTGAACCGGCGCTGATCCTGTTCGATGCGGATTATCGCGCGCAGTTTTCAGAGCATGCCGCGATCGTGCATGCCGAGGCCGCAAAGGTTGCCCGCATTCCGGGGACAGTCTTCTGCGAAAGCCACATTATATGCAGGATGGCGGGAAAGCCGTTCGAGGTCGACGATTTCAAGACCGAACAACTGGTGAATACGGGCCAGCTCACTCCTGCTCAACTCGCGGCGTTGTTCCAGCGCAAGGGGGTGACCATCGTCGCGGCCGATCCCGCCACGAGGGCGGAATCGTTAAGCCGCGATATCTTCGGGAAGCCCAATCCGCCGGTTGCTGCGCGCAACTAGACCGGATCACCCGCGTCCGACGAACGGCATCTGCGTCGCCATGATGTTGAGGAACAGCGCGTTGGCGTCGAGCGGCCGCGTCGCCATGAACACGATGGCGTCGGCGACGTTCTGCACATCCATGCGCGGTTCGACCATCATGTCGCCGCGCGGCTGCGGCACGCCGCCGGTCATGCGGTCGGTCATCTCGGTCGCGGCGTTGCCGACATCGATCTGGCCGCAGGCGATGTTGTAGGCGCGGCCATCGAGCGAGGTCGAGCGGGTGAGGCCGCTGATGGCATGCTTGGTCGCGGTATAAGGCGAGGAGAACGGCCGCGGCGCATAGGCGGAGATCGAGCCGTTGTTGATGATCCGTCCGCCCTGCGGCGTCTGGTCCTTCATGATGCGGAACGCATGCTGGGTGCAGAGAAACGGCCCGGTGAGGTTGGTATTCACCACCGCCTGCCACTGCGTGAGACTGATGTCTTCAAGCGGAATGGCCGGTGCGCCCATGCCCGCATTGTTGAACAGCACGTCGAGGCGGCCGAACACTTCCATGGTCTTGGCGAACAGGGCTGCGATCGACGCCGGATCGGTCATGTCGCTCGACACGACGAGGCTTTTGCCGAGATCCTTGCCTTGCTTCGCGGTTTCTTCCAGCGCGTCTTTGCGGCGTCCGGCCAGCACCACGGAAAAACCGGCTTTCATCAGGCCGAGCGAACATGCGCGTCCGATTCCTGATCCCGCGCCGGTGACGATTGCGACTTTCATTTTCTTCTCCCTTTTATTGAACGCCGCTGCTGCGGCTTGTTTTGATTGGGTGGGGCGGGTCTCAGGTCTTGTTGCCGTAGGGCGGGCGCGGAATGTTCTGATGCGCGGCGCGCAACGCTGCGGACCATCGCGAACGCAGATCGTGGAAATACGGTTCGCCCGCCTCGATGCGATAATCGAGTTCCGCGTTGCAGACATCGGGACGCACCAGCAGAATATCGATCGGCATGCCGACGCCGAGATTGGAGCGCATGGTGGAGTCCATCGACACCAACCCGACCTTGAGCGCATCGTACAGATCGACGTCGTAGGAGATGGCGCGATCGAGCACCGGCTTGCCGTACTTGTGCTCGCCGATTTGTAGGTAAGGTGTATCGGTGGTGCATTCGATGAAGTTGCCCGCGGTGTAGATCATGAACAGGCGCATCCGCGCGCCCTTGATCTGGCCGCCGAACAGAAACGACACGTCGAACGAAATATCTTCGGCGCGCAGCGCATTGCCTTCGAGCTTGTGGACTTCGCGGATTGCGCGGCCGATGCGCTGAGCCGCCTGAAACATCGTCGGCGCGTTCATCAGCGTCTCGACCTCGCCGGTGATCGGATCTTCGATTCCCTCATTGAGGGTCGAGATCACCGACTGGCTGATGGCGAGATTGCCCGCGGTGGCGAGCGCCATGATGCGTTCGCCGGGATTGTTGAAGATGTGCAGCTTGCGGAAGGTCGAAATGTTGTCGAGACCCGCATTGGTGCGGGTGTCGGCCATCATCATCAGACCGTCACGAACGAGGATTCCGCAGCAATAGGTCATTCCACTTCTCCAGACCGCGCTTTTCTACGCGGGGGAGGCGTGCGGGGCAACCGGGGAAGGGCTCTTCCCTCTCCCCTTGTGGGAGAGGGCAAGAAAGCAAGCAGTTCAGCTCTGGCTCTGCCGTCCGGCCTGATCGACCCTGACGGCGACTTCGAGGGTTTCCTTGCCGCCGCCATAGCGGGTGCCGCGCGCAGGCGCAGCACTCAGATAGTCCAGCCCGACGGCGACCCGGACATGGGCGTCAGTGGTGCAGATGGCGTTGGTCGCATCGAATCCGACCCAGCCGAGTTTCTCGACAAAGGCTTCCGCCCAGGCATGACCCGCGTCCTGCGCGACCATGCCGTCGGAGCGCAGCAGATGCCCCGAGACGTAGCGGGCGGGGACACCGGCGTTGCGCGCGCAGGCAATAAAGATATGCGCATAGTCCTGACACACGCCGCGCTTGAGCGCGAAGGCTTCCGTCGCGGATGTCCCTGCGTTGGTCGGATCGGTATCGAACGTCATGTGATCGTTGATCTGAAGCATTAGCGCATGGAGGAAGCCCAGCGTGTCGCCGGCGGCTTCGGTGTGCAGGTCATGAGCGAACTTCGCCATCGCCGGGTTGACTTCGGTCAGCGGAGTCGCGCGTAGAAAAAGACTTGGCGGAAAGCGCTCGTCGGTGCCGCGCAATACGCCGCCGGTGTCGTGGGTTTCGATCAGGCCTTCGACATGGATGGTCAGGTCGGAGAGCGGGCCATGGGTCAGAACGTGGGTGACGTTGCCGAACGCATCCTGATGCACGTCGAGGCGTGAATCGGTTGAGACGTCGATCTGCCAGTCGGCGACGTATTGCCCGTCGTGGCTGCCCGGCGTCATGCGCAGGATTTGAATCACGCCGGTAGCCGGCGGCTCATAGCGATACGTTGTGGTGTGGGCGATCTTCAGGCGCATGAGCAGGCTCGAAAGTTTTCCAAGTCGAGCCCGAAAGGCCAGCTCAGATCAGGTATTGCTTTGAGATGGTATCGCCCAGACGGGCATTGTCCGCAATGAATTCCTGAATGAATTCGTGCAGGCCGCGCTGGAACAGATCGTCCATGTGCGCATGTTCCAGTCGGTTGCGGACACCGCGGGCGTGACGCTGCGCTGCACCTTGCCGGCCATAGGCGACACCGATCTGGTCGAGATTGCGCACCAGATTGCCGTAGCAGCTCGCCAGCGAGCGCGGCAGCGATTCATTGAGGATCAAAAGATCCGCGATCAGCCACGGTTTCAGCGTTTCGCGATAGACCCAGTGATACGCGGTGAGTGCGGAGACCGAACGCAGGATCGAGGTCCACTGATAGTAATCGAGCGGGCCGCCGACATGTTCTTCTTCCGGAAGCAGCACATGATACTTCACGTCAAGGATGCGCGCGGTGTTGTCGGCGCGCTCCACATGCAGGCCGAGCCGCGAGAACCAGTAGGCGTCGTTGCGCAGCATGGTCCGGTAGGCGGAGCCGTCGAAGCGCAATGATGTTTCCTGCACGAAGCGGAGAAATTTGTTCAATTCCTCGCGGGTCTTTGCGCCGCCGGACCATGTCGCATGCAATTCGATCCATGCGCTGTTGATGGTGTCCCACATCTCGGAGGTCAGCGCGGTGCGCACCGAGCGCGAATTCAGCCGCGCGTTCTCGATGCAGTTGCGGATCGAGGAAGGATTGTCGAGGGAGAACGCCAGGAAATCGACGACGGTGCGTTCGTTGGCCTCGTCGTGAAACTGATAAAACGTGTCTTCGATACCCGCAGTGAGCAGCGCGGATTCCCATTCGTTGCTTTTGCCGACGTAAGCGTCCGGCAGCGCGGTGGCGCGCAAGGTCGCCTCGATGGTGCGCGCGAGATATTCCGCCCGTTCGACGTAGCGGGCCAGCCAGTAGAGACTTTCTGCGGTGCGCGACAGCATGTGTTACTCGAGTATCCAGGTGTCTTTGGTGCCGCCGCCCTGGCTGGAATTGACCACGAGCGAACCTTCTTTCAGTGCAACACGCGTCAGACCGCCGGGCACGACGGTGACGTGATCCTTTCCGGTCAGCACGAACGGCCGCAGATCGACGTGGCGCGGGGCGAGGCCTGACTCGGTGCAGGTCGGACAAGTCGAGAGCGCCAGCGTCGGCTGGGCAATGAAGCCTTCCGGCTCCTTCAAAAGTTTGGCGCGGAAGGATTCGATCTGCTCCTTGGTGGAAGCAGGCCCGATCAGCATGCCGTAGCCGCCCGAACCGTGCACCTCCTTGACGACCAAGTCCTTCAGGTTGTCGAGCACGTATTTCAGATCTTGCGGCTCGCGGCAGCGGTAGGTCGGGACGTTCTTCAGGATCGGCTCTTCGCCGAGATAGAACTTCACGATGTCCGGCATGTAGCTGTAGACCGCCTTGTCGTCGGCGATACCGGTGCCGACCGCGTTGGCCAGCGTCACGTTGCCAGCCATATAGGCCGACATCAGGCCCGGCACGCCCAGCACCGAATCGGGGCGGAAGGTCAGGGGATCGAGGAAGTCGTCATCGACGCGGCGGTAGATCACATCGACGCGTTTCAGCCCTTCGGTGGTGCGCATGAACACTTCGTCGTTCTTGACGATGAGGTCGCGGCCCTCGACCAGTTCGACGCCGAGCTTGTCGGCCAGGAACGAATGCTCGTAGTAGGCTGAGTTGAAAATGCCGGGTGTCAGCAGTGCGACGGTGGGCTCGGCTTTCGATGTGACTGGCGCGACCGAGCGTAGGGCGGCCAGCAGTTCGTCCGGGTAATTCTCAACCGGCGCCACGCGGTGCCGGGCGAACAGATCCGGAAACAGCCGCATCATGATCTCGCGGTTTTCCAGCATGTAGGACACGCCGGAGGGCGTGCGGGCGTTGTCTTCCAGCACATAGAAGTTCTCGGCATCGACGCGAACGATGTCGATGCCGGCGATGTGCACATAAACGTCGTGCGGGACGTCCTGACCGTTCATCTCCGGCCGGAACACCGGGTTCTGGAAAATCAGGTCGTCGGGAATGATCTTGGCGCGGAGAATGTCGCGGTTGTGATAGATGTCGCCCAGGAACATGTTGAGCGCCTTGACGCGCTGTTTCAGTCCCTTTTCCATCGTCGTCCATTCCTTGCCGGACAGGATCCGGGGAATGACGTCGAAGGGGATCAGCCGCTCGGTGGACTCGGCCTCGCCGTAGACGGCGAAAGTGATACCGATCCGCCGGAACAGCAGCTCGGCCTCCTGCCGCCGGTATTCCAGCGCGTCCGGAGGGGTCTCCTTCAGCCAGAGGGAGAGTTCGTGGTAGGCGGAGCGGAGAGCGCCGTCCGTCCCATTCATTTCATCGAAGGCAACTGCCATAAACCGGAACGCTTCCTTCAGGGGCGGACAACGATCCGCCGCTCAAACTGATGGTAGCAAGGGTTGGGCCAGCGCGATATGCATTGCCTGCGGGCATTTGGCGTCATCTTGCGTCGATCTGCCTGAAAAACGGGCGGGCATGTGCCCAGTGATGCGGCAAAAGCTCGTGACTTCAATGCGTTGTGTGCGCCGAAGTTCCCGGTGTACCTGTGGATGGCTTGGGGCGTTCGCTCCGGGACAGGTAGGAGAGTTGAAATGAGTGAGATCGTCACCGCCGGCATTCTTGTGATCGGCGATGAAATCCTGTCCGGGCGTACCAAGGACAAGAACATCGGCTTCATCGCCGAGTACCTGACCAATATCGGCATCGACCTGAGAGAAGTGCGGGTCGTGGCCGACGAGGAAGACGCCATTATCTACGCGCTCGACTCACTTCGCGAACGCTACAACTACGTCTTCACCACCGGCGGCATCGGCCCGACCCACGACGACATTACCGCCGACAGCGTGGCCAAGGCGTTCGGCGTGGCGATCAACCATCATCCCGAAGTGGTCGCCCGTTTTCAGGAGCGGTTTGGCGCGGATCTCAACGAAGCACGCTTGAGGATGGCGCGTATCCCGGACGGCGCGGAACTGATCTCAAGTGCGACCATCCTCGCGCCCGGCTTCAAGCTCGGCAATGTCATCGTGATGGCCGGTGTGCCGTCCATCATGCAGGCGATGATGGATATCGTGTCGCCCAAGCTGAAATCCGGCGTCCGGATGCTGTCGGACTCGGTGCGCGCCAATGCGCGGGAAGGCGACATCGGCACGCCGCTGCGCGCCATTCAGGAAGCCCATCCGGATACGAGTATCGGCAGCTACCCGTTCATGGATGAAAACGGCAAGCCGAACACCAACGTCGTGGTGCGATCGCGCGACGAGGTCAAACTGCGCGCGGCGCTGACCGACGTCGAAGCCATGCTGGCGAACCTTAAGGTTGCGAAATAATGAGCGAGCGATTTTTCGAGGCTATCGTCGCCGGGCGAATTCCGCCGCCGGAATGCGCCAAGACGCTTGGTCTGGACATCATCGCTTACGATCTCGATGCCCACACCGTCGAGCTTGAGTTCGATGGCAAGCCGGAATTCGCAAATCCCATCGGCATCGTGCAGGGCGGCTTTCTGTCCGCCATGCTTGACGACTGCATGGGCCTTGCGTCCGCAACGACGATGAATGTCGGAGAATTCGCGCCGACGCTGAATCTCACCGTTCAATTCCATCGCCCTGCCAAGATCGGCAAGCTCAGGGGCAAGGGGCGCGTCATGATGCGCGGCAAGGACATCTTCCATCTTGCCGGTGAATTGTTTCAGGCCGACAAGCTGGTCGCGACTGCCACCGCGACGGCGATGTTCCGAAAGATAGCGTCATGACCGGAAGCGCATGCAATGAGTGACGAGAGCGAACGCAAACCATTTCCCGTGTCGTGGGACCAGTTTCATCGCGACGCGCGCGCGCTGGCGTGGCGGCTTCACGGTGCGGGACCGTTCGAAGCCATGATCGCGGTGACACGCGGCGGCCTTGTGCCTGCGGCGGTTATCGCGCGCGAACTCGGCATCCGCGTGATCGATACATTGTGCGTGTCGAGCTACAACCACACCTCGCAGGTCGGTGAGCCGACCGTGCTGAAGGGAATCTCCGACGCGGTGGCGCGGCTCGGCGGCGGCACCGGCAAGGGATTGCTGGTGGTCGAAGACCTCGTGGACACCGGCAAGACCGCGCGCATCGTCCGCGATCTGGTGCCGCAGGCGCATATCGCTGCGGTCTATGCCAAGCCGATGGGCAAGCCGCTGGTGGACACCTTCATCACGGAAGTGTCGCAGGACACCTGGATATTTTTTCCGTGGGACACCGGGTTGTCGTTCCAGCCGCCGATCCGCGACGGCGCGGCGTGACAACGATCACATGAAGCCCGGATTGCGCGGCAGATACTGAGTCCAGTCGCCGACATTTCGCGTCCCCATCAGCACCATGGGCAGCGTGATGCGCATCTTGCCTTCGGTGGCAATCTGCAGACACGAGTCGGCGGTGCCTGGAATGAACGCTGATACTTGCGGCGAGCCGCCTTCGACTGCGAGATTCAGTGCGGCCCTGAACGCCGCGCCAAGCATGTCAGGCTTTGCGACGGCGAGCGGGCCGATATGGCCGCTCGTGCTGATGTAGGCATAACCTACGCACCTGCTTCCATCGTGGAAGGTCATGCAGCGCGTTGTGCTGTCGCTCATCAGAAATCGATGATGCTTTTCACGCGAGACACCGAGGGCGGCGACGTCGATTTCCGCAAGCGCTTGCATTTGGCTGGCGGCCTGCTCCATCGGGACGCAACCTAGCTGCTCGCCCTGCAAGCGGCTCAACAGGCGATCCCGCGCAATCGACATCATGTAGATCGGACATCGGGGGAGCAGGCCATGCCGGATATAGAGGCCCTGTGACACCGTGTTGAAGCTGAACGTGATCAACGCCCTGCGGGTCGCGCCCACCGCCTGCGCATGCGCGAAGGTGCGTCTGATGAGTTCGTCACCGATACCCGCGCCCTGACGGTCGGGCGATACAAACAGTTGAGCGAGAAACCATAGATCGTCGCAGACCCAACTCCAGGCAAAGCCGACGATGTCATTGTTGTCTTCGGCGACCCACAGACCGGCGGGATCGTCTTTCATCGAAAACATCTGAAAGTGAGGCGGGTGGATGCTGGCAATCGCACCAAACCCGTGTCGCTCGGTGAGATCGTTGATGCTGCCGACCACCAATGCGTCGGTTCGCTCCAGATCTTGCGCTTGGGCGGGCCGGTACACGATTGTCATGAGACCACCTCGCTGTCCGTTCCTCGCCTGTAAAGCTATCCCAATTTTTCCCGTGCCTGCTTCGCGCCTGCGCCGAGCGCGCGCAGCTTCGCTTCCGCGATATCGCGGCGCATCGGGGCCATGCCGCAATTCGTCGTGGCCACAATGTTTTCCTTCGGCACGAACTTCATCACGGCCTCAATCGTTTTCACAACGTCATCCGGCGTCTCGACGGTATCGCTGGCGACGTCGATCACGCCCGCCTGCACGACCTTGCCCTTGAGCAGCGCGAGCAATTCAAGCGGCACATGCGAGTTGCGGCACTCGATGGCGACCTGCTGGATCGGGCTGGCATCGATCGCCGGAAAAATCTGTTCGTACTGCCGCCACTCGGCGCCGAGCGAATCCTTCCAGTCCGTGTTGGCCTTAATGCCGTAACCGTAGCAGATGTGAACCGCGGTCTGGCAGGTGAGGCCTGCGGCTGCGCGCGTCAGGGCCTCGATGCCCCAGTCGTTGACCTCATCCATGAACACGTTGAAGGCGGGTTCGTCGAACTGGATCATATCGACGCCGTCGGCCTGCAGCGCCTTGGCTTCGGCGTTCAGCAGATCGGCAAACGCGAATGCCATTTTCACGCGGTCGCCGTAATAACTGTCGGCCAGCGTGTCGATGATGGTCATCGGGCCGGGCAGGGTGAATTTCAGCTTGCGCTTGGTATGTGCCCGCGCGGCCCGCGCCTCGTCGGCATGAACGCGGCCCTTCAGTTGCAAGGGGGCGACCACCTGCGGCACCATCGCCTTGTAGCGATCTTTGCGGATTCCCATTTCGACCTTGTGGGCGAAATCGATGCCTTCGACGCGCTCCAGAAAGCCATGCACGAAATGCTGCCGCGCCTGTTCGCCCTCGGTGACCAGATCGATCCCGGCGTCTTCCTGAATCTTCACGGCCAGCAGCGTTGCGTCGCGCTTGGCGGCAACGAGTTCCGCGCCCTTTTGCCGCCACGGCGCCCACAGCGTGTTCGGCTCGGCCAGCCATTCGGGTTTCGGCAAGGAGCCGGCAATCGTGGTTTGAAACAGCATGGGACGTTTCCGTTCTTATTGGTTGCACGCTTATCTGCCATGCCGAGGGCATGACATACAAGCTATGGCATACAAGCTGTTCGCGCTTGCGGGATGGAATGTGATCGGGGCACCCGCTAGGATCGCGCGCAATCAGCCATCATCCTGCGGACATCCCATGATCGACCTCTATTACGCACCGACACCGAACGGTTGGAAAATCTCGATCATGCTGGAAGAACTCGGGCTGCCTTACACGGTATTCCCGGTGAACATCCGTACCGGCGAGCAGTTCGAGCCGGAGTTCCTCAAGATCAGCCCCAACAACCGCATTCCGGCGATTATCGATCGCGCGCCCGCGGACGGCGGCGAACCGATCCCGATGTTCGAGACCGGCGCGATCCTGATTTATCTCGCGGAGAAAACCGGACGCTTTTTGCCGAAGGACGTGCGGGAACGCTTCAAGGTCATCCAGTGGGTGATGTGGCAGATGGGCGGGCTCGGCCCGATGCTCGGCCAGCACGGGCATTTCGCGCTTTATTCAACCGAGAAAATTCCCTACGCGATCCAGCGTTACCGCGATGAGGCCTCGCGGCTTTATGCCGTGCTCGACCGGCAACTCGGCAAGACCGGCGCTTATGTCGCGGGCGACGACTATTCCATCGCGGATATTGCGAGCTTCCCGTGGACCATGACCCACAAGGCACAGGGCTTCACACTCGACGACTTTCCCAACATCAAGCGCTGGTACGCCGATGTGCGCGCGCGGCCGGAGGTGCAGAAGGGTCTTGCGGTCGGAAAATTCGACAAGACACCGTTCACCGACGAGCAGCGCAAGAACATGTTCGGCAAAACCGCGCAGCAGGCGCAGTAAAATAAAACAGGAAACGCCATTATGATCGAGTTTTTCTTCGACTGCTCCAGCCCGTGGACCTATCTCGCGTTCACCAATATCCAGCCGCTGGCGAAGGAGCTCGGCGCGGAGATCACATGGCGGCCGATTCTGGTCGGCGGCATTTTCAACACCGTCAACAAGACCATGTATGAGACGCGCGCCAATCCGGTGCCGGCCAAGCAGGCTTACACTGCAAAAGACATGGCCGACTGGGCGCGGCTTGCGAACATCAAGATCAAGATGCCGCCGACGGTGTTCCCGGTGAACGCGGTGAAATCGATGCGTGGGTGCATCTGGGCTGACACACAAGGCAAGCTGCTGCCGTTCGCCACCGCAGTGTTCGAGGCCTATTGGGGCGACGATCAGGATATCTCAAAAGATGAAGTGCTGACGAAAATCTGCGAGCGCGTCGGTCTCGATCCGGCAAAGTTCTTTGCAGGGATCGGCGAGCAGTCCGTCAAGGACCAGCTCAAGACGAATACCGATGAAGCGATCGCGCGCGGAGCATTCGGTTCGCCCACCATCTATGTCGGCAAGACCGATATGTATTTCGGCAACGACCGGATGCCGCTGATCCGCGATGCGCTGATCCGAGGGAAGACCGCCGCCCAATGGTGAGAGCCGTTGTCTGCCGCGAACTCGGGCCGCCTGAATCGCTGAAGCTGGAAGATGTCCCGCGCGCTGCGCTTGCGCCGGGTCAGGTCCGCGTCGCGATTCATGCGGCGGGGTTGAATTTCCCTGACATCCTGATGGCGGCTGGCGAATATCAGTTGAAGCCGCCGCTGCCGTTCACGCCGGGCATGGAGGCGGCGGGCGAGGTCATTGAGATCGCGGGCGCCGATGGCGTGAGTGTCGGTGATAAGGTGATCGTGAAGGCTCGGCTCGGCTGCTACGCCGATGAAATCGTGGTGATGCCGGACCAACTCATGCCTCTGCCGTCTACGTTTGACTACGCACAGGGCGCGACGTTTCTTGCTGCACACGGCACAGCCTGGCATGCGTTGAAGGATCGTGCGCAGATCCAGCCGGGCGAAGTGCTGCTGGTACATGGCGCAGGCGGCGGTGTCGGCCTTGCGGCTGTTGAACTCGGCAAGGTGTTTGGTGCAATCGTGATTGCGTGTGCCTCAAGCGAAGACAAGCTTGATGTTGCCAAACAGCGCGGCGCGGATCATGTCGTGCTGTATGGCCGTGAACCGTTCAAGGACGCGGTCAAACGCATCACTGACGGGCGCGGCGTCGATGTGGTGTTCGATCCGGTGGGCGGCGAAATCTTTGAGGAGAGCCTGCGCTGTATCGCATGGGGCGCGCGGCTGCTGGTGATCGGCTTCACCGGCGGCGTCGGCGTGGCGAAAACCAATCTGGTGCTGATCAAGGGCGCGAGCGTGCTCGGCGTGCGGGCAGGCGAGGCGGTGCGCAGGAACCCCGCGCTCGGTGTCGTGCGTCTTGCCGAACTGACGCGCCTCGCCGAGGAACGCCGTATCAGCCCCAACATTTCGCATCGCCTGCCGCTGGAGGATTACGCGGCGGCGATGCGTCTGCTGATGAACCGCCGCGCCATCGGGCGCGTGGTCCTGACGATGCGGTAAAAGTTATTTATATTCCCGCTCCGTCCACCACGGAAAATACGACGGCATGTCCTTCGACACCGTCTGCTTGAAATGCGCGGGCCGCTTTTCGAGGAACGACATCACGCCTTCCTTCACGTCAGGAGATGCGCCGCGCGAATAGATGCCGCGGCTGTCGACCTTGTGCGCTTCCATCGGATCGTCCGCGCCGAGCATGCGCCACATCTGCTGGCGGATCAGCGCGATCGAGACCGGAGCCGAGTTCTCCACGATTTCGCGTGCGATGGCGCGCGCGGCGGGGAGCAGTTCATCGGCAGGCAGCACCTTGCTGACAAGGCGTCCAGCGAGGGCTTCCTGTGCCGGAAATACGCGGCCCGAATAACACCATTCCAGCGCCTGCGAGATGCCGACGAGACGCGGCAGGAACCAGCTCGATGCGGCTTCCGGCACGATGCCGCGGCGGGCGAACACGAAGCCGAATTTTGCATCGACGGAAGCAAGGCGAATGTCCATCGGCAACTGCATGGTGACGCCGATGCCCACGGCCGCGCCGTTGATCGCGCCGATCACCGGCTTGAGGCATTTGAAGATGCGCAGGGTTACCCGGCCGCCGCCGTCGCGCACCGCATCGTCGCTCCACTCGACTTCGCCGTTCGGACGCAGCGGAGCGGTCTTGCGGTCGGACCGCGCGGCGCGGTCGAATGTCGCGCCGCCTTCGGAGAGGTCCGCGCCCGCGCAAAACGCGCGGCCCGCGCCGGTGACGATGATGGCGCGCACATTGTCATCCGCATCCGCCGCGTCGAATGCCGCGATCAGCTCGTCCATCATGATGTTGGTGAACGCGTTCATCTTGTCCGGACGATTGAGCGTGATGGTCAGGATATTGTCCTGAACGTCGTATTTGATTTGTTGGTAAGCCATCGCGGCGCATCCTCCAGCTTGTTTGTTTTTGTTCGCACGGCGGCGAACCGTGCGGACTTCATGCCGGGACACTAGCCCGCCCAGCGAAGTGCTGGCAATTTACGCAAACGGGACGCCACTATGCGGTGGACGTTTTTATCGTCCGGGCCTAGCCTTTCTCCCAGACCAAGGTGAGGCATCGATGCGCGCGGTTCTCGAACATTGCGGCGGCCGGCAGGAAACCTATTTTCCGGCAAAGACATTGCTGATCCGGGAGGGCGAGACCACCGGCGATCTGTTCATTCTGATCGAAGGTGAGCTTGAGGTGACCAAGGGCGACACCGTCGTTGCGGTTGTCACCGAGCCGGGCGCAATTCTCGGCGAAATGTCGGTGTTGCTCGGCCAGCCGCACACCGCGACAGTCCGGGTCTCGACCGGCTCCACGGCGTATCAGATCGACGATGGCGCAGGCTTCCTGCGCGAGAATCCTGCCGTGGCGCTCTTGGTCGCTACAGTGCTTGCCCAGCGGCTGAACAGTGCGACGACATATCTCGCCGACATCAAGCGGCAATATGCCGGGCACGGAAATCATCTGTCGATGGTCGGCGAGGTGCTTGAAACGCTGGTCAACCTGCCGGGGTCGAAAGCGTCTCCGGGATCGGATCGCCAGCCTGATCGGCTGCCCGACTCGCGGCTATAAGCCAGTCCGGAAACGTAGCGATATTTTCCGCAGGCCGATGCAGCGGCTGACCGAGATCGATCGACTGTTCGCCTGCCGCCGAAAACCAGTAAGCCCTGTTGATGTCCAGATCGAGCATGATATGCGCGGGCGGCCGCCCGAACTGCTGGCCGACATTAAACACCCATGTGTCGCCGAGCCGGTCAAACCATGAGCCATCCTTGACGAAGGGCGACTGGTGAACGTGCCCGGACAAAACGATGTCGGGTTTGTAACTCTCGATCCATTGCACCAGTTCGGCGTCGCCGAACGTGCGCGCGCCACCCCAGCTGGTCGGGGAATTCGCCGCAGGCGCATGGTGGACCCAGATCCAGCGGCCGCTGTGTGCGGCGGCGGCTTGCTGAAGCTGCACGCCGATCTGCTCCTTGACGCGGGGGCCATCCCACCACGGGCAGATCGTGAAAAACGTATCGCCGATGGTCAGGCTGTCGCCGTCATGGGCAATGCCGAGATTGCCGATGTTGCCGATCCAGCGCGAGATTTTCTCGCCAGTCTCGTCGCGTTCGTCGAGATCGTGATTGCCAGAGCACAGGATCACGCGTGTCTTAGCGGCGAGCATGCGCAGATATTTCTGCACCACGACAATCTGGGCGCGAAAATCGACGACCGATCCGATGTCGAGCGCATCGCCCGCGATGATGACCACATCGAAATGCGGCGCTGCGTTGAGCACCCAGTCGAACTGCGGCAGGGAGTAATGCAGGTCCGCGACCACAAGGCAGCGCATGGCGAATCACACCTTTGATCTGCAGCGAGATCGGCAAAAAAATTTTGAAATCACTGTTCGTCGCAATTCGCCCGGCAGGATGTTTGTAGCGGCAAACACGCGGTCTGCAAATCGGAGGTGTGAGATTTAGCCGGTCTTTTCGCCGCAGCAAATGCGAATTGTGCCTGCTATGCCTATGTTTTTTGCATTTTCGCGCGCCGGGACGTTGCCGTCGCGAGGGCGTTTCTCGATCAAATGCAAGGATCGGGATGTCCGGATTTAACCCGAAGCCGTGGCATTTCCGCTGCAAACCGGGCTTTCAGCCGCACCCTGCGCGATGTTACAACCCGCGCGCGCGGACGTGGCGGAATTGGTAGACGCAAGGGACTTAAAATCCCTCGATGGCAACGTCGTGCGGGTTCGATTCCCGCCGTCCGCACCAGTGGTTGGCAGGATACGAACGTGTTTCTCAGAGCTATCGGATATGCCGCATTACTCGCCCCAACTCTTTTCCCAAGTCTCTCGTTTGCTCAAGTCGGTGAATCGGTTTGGCCGCCTGCGTTGATCTGCCAGGCCAGCGTCCAATCCTACTTCTCCCTGAAGCAGCCACCGCAGAAGATCGATGAAAGCTGGGGCTGGTTGATCTTCAGAAGTTCGCTGGGCGGGGTTTATGACTGTCAGGTGCGCGGCAGTTTCATTTCGTTGAAATGGAAAAGCCATAACGGCACCATGAGCAACAGTAACACTCAGGTTGACGCAGCCGGGGCTGTGTTAACTGTTCGCCCCGGCGGTACCGGTCAGTGGCGATTTCGCCGCGCCGCCGATGGATATGGTTTGTTAAGCGAGGGCAAGTCTCGCTAAAAGGACAAGTCTCGTTAAAAGGATAAGTCTCGTTAAATGCAGGCAGCGCGGGAGATTCCCCGCGCGGCCTTGCGGATTGAAGGACTGACAATGGACAAGAAAGCGCTGCGCGAAGAAACGGAACGCCTCGTCCGCGAGGCGATGGAGCGCAAGTCCCTCGTCGTCAAGCAGGGCAACACGCGTTTCGAGGCCATGTGCGGCAAGTGCGGCAAGGCCAACCGCGTCCTTGCCGAGAAGGGTACCAAGCGCGCGACGTTCACCTGCAAGGAATGCGGGCAGAAGCAAGAGACGCTCTGATTGGCCATTGTTGTTTGCGCGACCACAAATTCAACATGAAGACCGGCAACACGACGCATATGGAACACGAGCCGATAATGAATAGCGATCGTGCACGCACCCGGCAGGTTGCTATGTTGCGGCTTGCCGCGCTGGGCGCACTTGCGATCGGTCTTGGTGCTTGCGCCAGCGGCGGCGGATCGTCGCCTTTCGGGTCGAGCGTGTTTGTCGATCCGTCTAAATACGATCTTTACAACTGCCAGCAGCTTCACACGGCGCGCAAGGTGACCAACGACCGCGTGGTTGAACTCGAAGGATTGATGGCCAAGGCTGAAAGCGGCGCGGGTGGAGCGTTGGTTTCGGGTCTGGCCTACCAGACCGACTACCGCTCGCAGCGCGCGCAGCGCGACGCCATCGATGAAAAACTCGCCAGCAACAATTGCGGTGCCGAACCGCCGCCGCCCGCCGATCCGGCCGCGCCGCCGAAAAGCAAGCGCCGCCGCTGATCAGGGCATCTGCCAGTCGTAGATCCAGTCCTGCTTCGACAACAATCGCGATCCACCGAGCAGCCTGATGACCTGATCGCGCGCGAAGCCGACGGGTCCACCCAGATGATAGGTCTGACCGTTTTTACGGGCCGTGCGCTGGATGCGCGTCACGCGTGGCGCGCGCAGGCTGGCATATTGGGCAAACGCCGCGGTTGGATTGGCGGGCGATGCTTCGAGGCATTTCGCGATCACCGCGGCATCCTCGATCGCCATGCCCGCGCCCTGTGCGGCAAACGGCAACATGGCGTGGGAGGCGTCGCCCAAAAGCGCAATCGGTCCCTTGTTCCATGCGCCGCCATCGCGGATCGCGAACAACGCCCATTTGCGCCAGCTATCGACCGCGCCGATCATCATGCGCGCGGCAATCGGCCAATGCGGATCGGCGAAATGATTTGCGATCTCGACAACATCGCCGGGCTCGCTCCAGCCCGGCCTGTTCCATTTGCCGGAGACGATGGCGACCATGTTGATGCGCTGTCCGCCCGACATGGGATAGGCGACGAGATGCGCGTTCGTTCCCATCCAGAGTTGCACGCGTTGCGTCATGAATCCGCGCGGCAATTGCGTCGCATCGACGGTGCCGCGCCAGGCGATGCTGCCGGTGAATTGCGGCTGCGCCTCGGGGAAGATCTGGTGGCGGACGCTGGACCAGACGCCGTCAGCACCGATCAGCGCTAAGGCCTGCTCCTGCACCCGTTCGGTGATGCGCCGCTGGACGACGGTCACGCCCTTCGGATAGACGGCGACATCCTCGAACTGCGCGCCGAGCCGCAGGTCGATGTCGGGATGCCTAGCGACGCGGGCCAGCAGGGCGGATTGCAGATCGGCCCGGCGGACGATCCAGTAGGGCGCGCCATAACGAAGGGTAGCGGCTTCGCCGAGCGGAATCCGGCCGATCTCTTTGCCCGTGCGGGCCGTCATGATGCTGATCGATTCGGGCGCGATCACATGCCGCGCGAGATACGGCTCAAGGCCGAGATCGATCAGGATACGGCTGGCATTGGGTGACAGTTGCAGGCCGGCGCCAGCTTCCTGAAGCTTCTCGGCGCGCTCCAGCACGATGACGCGAAAGCCGCGCGCGGTCAGCGCCAGCGCGGCCGTCAGTCCGCCAATGCCCGCACCCGCAACAACGATGGTGCGCGAAGCGGCCACAGGGCTTTTAGGCGACCTTGTCTTTCAGCACGCATTCCGGAGGGCGTGCCTCGCCGGCCTTGAGATCGGCGGCGTAGCGATACAGCGTCGAGCAATAGGGGCAGATGATCTCGTTGTCGTCGCCGAGGTCGAGAAACACATGCGGGTGGTCGAACGGCGGATTGGCCCCGACGCACATGAATTCGCGCGAGCCGATTTCGATGATGGCCACGCCGGCATCGTTATGGAAATGGGGGACGACGTGATCGGCCATAGCAATCCTACCTTAAGTCCTGGTTCGCAAGTTCTGGGTCGCAAGTTCTGGTTAGAAAGTCCCGGTACGCATGCATGTAGAAAGCCCGACGGAACGCCGTCGCTGCTTTGCAGCATACCGAGCGAGATAACTTATTCCTAGATAGCGGCGCTGGATTCGTCCATTCGCCCCAGACGTCAGCGTGTGAATTCGACACAATCCTGCCGTCTTGGGAAAGCCCTCCTTTCGGAGGGGAGGTTGTGTCCGAAAAACGGCACACCATGTCATCGGCAAGTCACGGCTCAAGTCACGGTTATTGAATCGGCGGGGTCCGGAAAGGTTATCGGTTGCAATGAAAACAACCTGGCGCATTGGCTTTGGCCTCGCAGGCGCGGTCGCTTCGGCGGCGGCATTTGCTGCGGTATGGCCACGTGCGCATGACGCCGCAATGCTACTGCTGGCTCAGGACGATCCGGCGCGATTGTCCGACATTCAGATCGGTTCCGCCCTGCGAGATAACGACGCGGCACTGGGGCAGGGTGTCGCGCAGGCGCTTGAGGCCAACGACGCGGACCTGGCAAAAAGCTTCACGGATCTGGCGCAGGACAAGGGCGTGGCGTTGCCGTCCGGCGTGACTGAACGGGTCGATGCTGCGGTCTCGGACGAGAATTCCACGGCCAGCACGGCGAAGCGTTTTGTGACCGGCCTTGTGACCGGCGAGGCGGATGACGTGGCGAGCCTTTCCGGCACCGTCGCGGGCGACCTGTTCGTGTTCGGCGACATCCGCGATGTGATCCGCGAGGGCAAGCGTCTCGCCATGGGCGAAAATGCCGACCGGCTCGTGCTTGGGCTGGCAAGCGTTGGCCTCGTGGTGACGGCGGCAACCTATGTTTCGGTCGGTGGCGCCACGCCGGTGCGGGCCGGTCTGTCGATGGTGAAGGATGCGCGCAAGGTCGGACGGCTCGGCGCGGGCCTGACCGAATGGGCGGGCCGCTCGGCGCGCGGTGTGGTCGATGCGCCGATGTTGCAGAAGGCGGTGGCGGACGCCTCACTGGCGCGTCCCGGCCAGACCATTACGGCGATGAAAGCCGCATTCAAGGCGGAGAAGGCGGGCGGGCTGGTGCGCCTCGCCAAGGATGTCGGCCGCGTCGGCGAGAAGGCCGGCACTAAAGGCGCGCTCGATGTGTTGCGCATCGCGGACGGCCCGAAAGATGTCGCGCGCGCGGCGCGGCTTGCGGAATCCAAGGGCAGCCAGACCCGCGCCATCGTGAAAATTCTTGGGCGCGGCGCGCTGCTGCTGACCGCCGGCGCCTTCAATCTGGCGTGGTGGGTGTTTGCCGCATTGCTGGCGTTGTTCGGTCTTATCACCTCGATCAAGGCCACCACCGAGCGGTTGACGCTGTCGTGGATTCGTCGCGGCAAACTCAAACGTGCGCGGCGCGATCTCGCAGCGGCGCAAGCCCAATTGTCAATTCAGTCGCTGTGACCCCGCTGGTCATGGGCGCAGCCTCCGGATAAACTTCACGCCTCACATCACGGCCGCTCCGGTCGCATCCCGAAAATCACCCCAACCAATGGACTGAGCGATGCCGAGCTTTCACAACGGCTCCGTTGAAATTGCGTATCTCGATGAAGGCGAGGGCGATCCGATCGTCCTCGTGCACGGCTTCGCATCGACCAAGAACGTGAACTGGGTCTATCCCGCGTGGACATCGACGTTGACCAAGGCGGGACGGCGCGTGATCGCATTGGACAATCGCGGCCACGGCGACTCTTCGAAACTCTACGATTCCGAGGAGTATCACATCGGCACCATGGCGGGCGACGTCCGCGCACTGATGGATCATCTCAAGATCGAACGCGCCGACATGATGGGTTACTCGATGGGCGGGCGCATCACCGCCTATCTCGGCCAGCGCAATCCGGAGCGGCTGCGTGTCGCGATCCTCGGCGGTATCGGCATGGGTTTGATCGAGGGCGGCGGGCCGGGCGAGAATGTCGCCTCCGCGCTGGAAGCGGCGTCACTGGATGACGTCACCGATCCGGTCGGCCGCACGTTTCGGGCGTTTGCAGATCAGACCCGCTCGGATCGCAGGGCGCTTGCGGCGTGTCTGCGCGGCTCGCGGCGGCTGATGACACGCGAGGAAGCGGCCGCGATTGCCGTGCCAACGCTCATCGCGGTGGGGACAACCGATGACATCGCAGGCTCCGCGCAGCGGCTTGCGGAGGTCATTCCGGGGGCGCAAGTGCTTGATATTCCAAACCGCGATCACATGCGCGCGGTCGGCGACCGCGTTTACAAAGAGGGCGTGCTGGAGTTCCTGGCAAAGCACGCATGACGCAGCGAGGGGGTAGATAATTATTCTACTACCGAGGGAGATAATTATTCTAGCGTCAACCTTGCTAGATGTTGCGGCCTCCCAACGGCCCATTATGTGGTAAGATATCCTCAACGCTCATCAGCCGGACTCTTCACATGGCCAAGCATCATCTCGATACGAAGACGGCCCTCTCGACCGTCGATCCCGTCTGGACCCGTATCCGGGACGAGGCCGAGGCCATCGTGCAGCGCGAGCCCGAGCTTGCGACTTTCATCTATTCCAGCGTGCTGCATCATGACCGGATCGAAGATGCGGTGGTGCATCGTATTGCGGAGCGTCTGGATCATTCGGCGCTGTCCGGCGATCTGATCCGTCAGGCTTACAACGACGCGCTGGAAGCGGAGCCTGATCTCGGCAACGCGTTCCGCGCCGATCTCGTCGCTGTCTATGATCGCGATCCTGCCGTGTCGCGGTTCATCGACGCGCTGCTCTACTTCAAGGGCTTCCATGCCATTCAGGCGCATCGCCTTGCACACTGGCTCCACAACAACGGCCGCAAGGATTTCGCTTATTATATCCAGAGCCGCTCGTCGGCGGAATTCCAGACCGACATCAATCCTGCCGCGAGAATCGGCCGCGGCATTTTCCTCGACCACGCCACCGGCTTTGTTGTCGGCGAAACCGCGGTGATCGAAGACGATGTCTCGATCTTGCACGGCGTCACGCTCGGCGGTACGGGTAAGGAAACCGGTGACCGGCATCCAAAAATCCGCCGCGGCGTGATGCTCAGCGCCGGCGCCAAGATCCTCGGCAATATCGAAGTCGGCCACTGCGCACGCGTGGCGTCCGGTTCGGTGGTGCTGAAGGATGTGCCGAACAACGTCACGGTCGCGGGTGTTCCGGCGAAGATCGTCGGCGAGGCTGGTTGCTCGGAGCCATCGCGCACCATGAACCAGATGCTCAGCACCATCGGCTGAAACGGTCTGTTTGCGATTTATCGCGATCCCGCACTAGCGGTCCGCGTCATATCGCTTTAAACCTGCCGCCAACATCATTTCAGTTGGAGAAACGCCCGTGGACGTTACGGAAGTCAGGAAGCTCGACGCTTATCTCAAGCGGCTGTTCGGCAATCAGAAGATTCGCGTCGTGCCGCGCCCGAAGAAGGATGACTCGGCCGAGGTCTATATTGGCGAGGAATTCATCGGCGTGCTGTTCGTCGATGACGAGGACGATGACCGGTCCTACCAGTTCCAGATGGCGATCCTCGAAACAGACATCGAAGAAGAGGTCTGAGATTTGACAGCCGGGGAGTTTACCCGCGCGGATTGCGCATCCGGCTGACGATCTGATCCATCGCATTCGCGACATCGCGCCACTTCGACAGCCAGTCGCGCGGAAATCTGAATGTCACATCCGCTCCCTCGATCCGGCGCTCGGCAATGCACATGCCGGGCGTTTTCGCATCGCGCGTGCAGCGCGCGATGATCTGCGGCGACGCGGCATAGACCAGATCCTCATTGGCATACGGTGTGTTGTCGCGGAACGGGCGCGTGCTCAATCCGTCCGTGAGGCTTCCTGAATTTGGATCGAAGTAGCGTGGGTAGATCGTCCGCACGCGGTCGTCCGGTGACAATGCATCGTGATGTGCGGCGATGGAGACAAATATACGGTCGATGGTGGGGAGGTTCTCCTCGACCGTTTCGGCGCTGACGTGGCGCTGCGCCTCGGGCGGCTCAAGCGAGGGATAGAGCAAATTGAGATCGACGCGCTCCTGCGGACCGGTGCGCTTCTGAACCTTCACCCGGATGGCCTTGGTCGGCACGTTGAACAGCGTGCTGCCGATGCTGATCGGCAGCCGCGACGGATCTTCCGCTTTCTCCAGACCCCAGGTCGGCCACAGCAGATAGGCGACAGCTGCGAGGGCACATGCGCCGATCGCGCCCATAACCAGAAACGGCACAAGGTGGCTGCGCTGGACGCGCCGCGCGGGATTGGGTCGGGGCGACGTTGACGAATATAGGGCCATGATCGGGAAACAGACATTCCGTGCAAATGCCCGCCAGATGCGGGCCGAATCGCCGCCGATTATGCCATGCGCGGGCTGATTTCCCCTCAGTTCCACAAGCGGAGGGCACCGCCGGAGCCATGCATCCATGGCCGGGCGGCGGCGCGGTGTTAACCTTTCTTTAAGGATAAAGTGGCGGGCGCGGCGGCATTTTGCGAAGCCTACGGGGAGCCGGCCCGCATGTGTGCTGCTGGCTGCGAAGTGTACTCGTGCGTTGAAAGTCTCAGATGTCGCCCGAAGCGTTGAATTCGTTCTTTGCCATTTTCATCGGGTTTGCGCTCGCGGGCGCACTGACCAGCGGCTTTCAGGCTTTCGTGGAAAAGCCTCCGGGGTTCGGATTGCTGATGCAGGAGGCCGCGCCGAAGGCATTCGCAGCCGTGCCGTTTCTGGTGTTTGCCGCGCCCTTCATCATCATGCGCAACACCGTGCGCGGCCGCATCCTCGAAGGACGCCGGGTTCAGTTCGTTGCGATCGCGACCGTGATCGCAGGTTTCTGGAGCATGATGTCCGGCACTTTCGTGCTGATGCTGCTGGAAACCGCCGGCCTGATTGCCTGAAGGCATGATCCTGAAGTGGGTCCGCGCTGTCGCCCGCACTCTCGCCAGACACCGTTCGTTCGTGGCATTGTCGCGCCGGATTTTCCGCGCGCCGCCTGACGCGCGTTAGCTGGAGACGATCAGAGAATGGCGATTTACGAACTCGACGGGCGCGCGCCCGAGCTTCCTGCCGATGGCGAATACTTCATCGCCGACACAGCAACGGTGATCGGCAACGTGCGCCTGAAAGCCAATGCCAGCGTCTGGTTCGGCTCGGTGCTGCGCGGTGACAACGAACTGATCGAGATTGGCGAAGGCTCCAACGTGCAGGACAACTGCACCTTCCACACCGATCCCGGATTTCCGCTGACCATCGGCAAGAACTGCACCATCGGCCACAACGTCATCCTGCACGGCTGTACCATCGAGGACGGCGCGCTGATCGGCATGGGCGCGATTGTGATGAACGGCGCGCGCATCGGCGCGGGCTGTATCGTTGGAGCAGGCGCGGTTATCACCGAAGGCAAGCAGTTCGAGGCGCGCTCGCTCGTGGTCGGCGCACCTGCACGCGTGGTTCGTGCGCTCACGCCGGAGCAGGTGAAGGCGCTGACCTACGGCGCGCCGCACTACGTTCACAACGGCAAACGCTTCAAGGCTGGCCTGAAGAAAATCGGATGAGCTAACTCTGCTCCTCGGCCATCGAAGGCTTTTTTCTTTCTTCCGTATCCTGTCCGCTATCTGCGCGCATCAGGCCGGTTGCATCGGCCACCAGTTTGGCGGCCCGGCGTCGGCTGGCGCATTTGAGAACGCTTTGTTCTTCAGACTGGACGATAAAGTCACGTCCGTCCTTGATGATCGCGTATCGTTCCATGGCGCGGATCCCCGTGTTGATCATCGCTTGTAACGATAAGAACGCGCGCGGTCGGCAAACATGTGGCGTTATACCCGACGCCGGGGCCGATGGTTTCCCGATGATTAATTCAATCAAACAGCGCGATGGTTCTTCCAGCGCTCTGAACGATCAAGCGTGTCAACTCGCAGCACGGTGAAATACCCGTCATGCACAGTTGGCGCGATGCGCCGTCGCTTCGACACAATGTTCCCAAAAAAGTTGCGGCCAGCCCTGGGGGAGAGCTGGCCGCGCACGATCCGGTCTGGGACGGGGAGGGGTGGGGATACGACCGGAGCGTGGGTTCCTATCTTTTCAAGTATTCATTTTCGAGCATGACGTTTCGATCATGCTCCAAATCTCAGCGTGAACTTGCGGTGGCAACGGCGGGACGCGAGTCTCCAAGCGAAACCCAAACGCTGGCGTCGGTCTGCGACTGACGCTTGACGAAGCGGTAGCCGGTGTCGGTCCAGGCCACGACGTCCTCGTTCTGGTTGTCGAGAACGAACTCGCCCTTGTCGGACTTCACGGTCAGCACCGCGTGGCCTTCGCCCTTCTTGTCGCGCACCACGGTGATCAGCAGCGCTTCGCGCGGCCATCCGGCGTCGATCAGCATCTTGCGCTTGAGCAGGACATAGTCCTCGCAGTCGCCGTAACCGTCGGTCGGATACGACCACTTTTCGATGACGCCCCAATGATCCATGTCGGTCAGCGGCTTGACGGTCTCGTTGACCCAGCGATTGACCCGCAGCAAATCTTTCCACGCGGCCTGCGTCATCACGATGTCGCGGGCCTGCGTCGCGCCGCCCCGGCAATCGCCAGGATTGTCGGCGCAGAATTCAACCCAGCCGATCGGCGCACGCGTTGTGTCACCCAGGCTGGCGTAAAGTGTTCGTTCGCCTGCGGCATGTGCCGCAACCGTCATCCCCAACAGGCTGGCGATAACCGCCAGACCAACTCCCCGTCCACGAATTGAAAACATTGTGGCCCCCGTTTCTTGTTGGGACCACTATTCACACAAAGGATTTTCGCCGCGGCTAAGTCGTCGAAGTACAATTGAGACGAATACAAGTAAAAGCTGCGGAAAATTCGATCTATACTTTAGTAAAATGAGATTAAAATTTGAAATAACTGCAATTGATTCAAATTTTATCTATTTGAGACCAAGATGCTGATTGTGCTGATGTTTTCGCCGGAGCGGCAGCCGCGCTCTGTCGATCGAAGGGCCGCATAAAATGCTTCAGGGCGACACCCGGATGTGGGTATCGCCCTGAAAAGCCTCAAAAATCAGAATCCGGTAACCGCTGCTCTTTACTGCGTGCTTACGTTGTCTTCGACAGTCTCCGGAAGCTGCGCGTGAATGAACTCAATCGCGAAGCCTTCCTCGAGGTGACGGACCACGCGGGCCTGCACGCGGCCGAGGATCACGGACTCGCCGACCAGCGGCTTGATCTCGGCGGCCAATGCCGCACCGGACAGCGAAAGGTCCATGATCCGGCAGGCCATGGCGCGGCCGTCCTCGAACTTAAGTACGGACATCGGATTGCGCGGCACGATACGGTCGTGGCGGCGGTCTTCCGGCAGGTTGAGGATCTGGCGGTTGGCCAGCCAGGTGAGCTGGGCTGCGAGTTTGTCGCGCTTGCGGGGCGTCGCGCCGACCGTCATCGCAAAGCCGTTGTCGAGCAGGCGGGTGATTTTGCCTTCAACCCGGCCGATATGATCGAGATAGGCCACCACGCGCTCGCCGACATTGCCAATGCCCGGCGCCAGCATGGCGAGGCCGCCCGGAGACATATTGATGACCTGGCATGGAAATTCGCGACGGTCCGCCAGCATGTAGCGGCCGAGCAAATGCACTTTCACACGCTGAAAGCGCCGCCGTTCCTGAGCGGACGGCCGAATCGATTGTCTTTGCACTAACGCCATCATCACACCGGTCGACCGGTTTTTCGGTATGATGGACCTTACGGCGCTCTCGGTTAACGATGCGTTAGCCCTAATGAACTGCGTCGTCTCAACGCAGGCCTTCATAGACGGTGAGGCCGCGGATCAGCGACCACTTGCGAAGCGCACGCGGCTTGCGGCGATCCTGCTCCAGATGCCGCCAGGAGGTGATGCTGAAATCTTTCAGGCTGCCATAGGTCTGCAAGCCCTCGATGGGACTGAGCGGGGCGAGCAATCCGGTCAGACTGACCGGGCTGTGCGAGCGAGCGCTGAACGGCAGAAGCAGCAGTTCGAGATGAATGCGCGCCGCATCTGGCACCAGTGCGGTGACGCCGACCACGGTGGCCTGGGTTTCTTCCGCCACAATTCCGAGAATGTCCTGCATTTCCCCGCGATCGGCATCGCGGAACAGGCTGGTGAAGCTCCGGCCCTTCAGATCGGCGCCGAGCAGGGCGCACATCCGGGTCCCGGCCACCCGGAACGGATAGCCAGCCGCGGTATCGTAGGACAACACGAAGATGTCGCCGAGCAGGTGGCGGACCTGATCCGGTTCCAGATCGCTCCGTTCGGGCGCGGCAGCGCCGGCGCGCTTCTCGTCCCAATAGGCGTAGAATTCCTGGCTTGCTGGATGCTTCATAAGTCTGTCCCGCCCCACGGACGCCGATGACGGGACAGATTTGTCCCGCTTTCAGGCACCACGAGGCCCCTTTCTGTTGTGCGGGACTTGAGGTGCAGCGTCCATGCCGGAGCGGTGATTCAGCGCTCCGGTGGCCGGGTTTGCGTTGTTAACGTTAAATTAACTACGAGCTTCGCGGATCGACGTATCTCACCTAGTATCTGCGCACTCCAAGTCGCCGGTCTTCTCCAGGGATCGGCGAGTGACACGACGAACTCAGGTTGAGCTACAGGCGGCGGAAAACGATCTGGTCATTGTACGGGGAGGGGTGGGGATGCCCGGAGCGTGAAGCAGCGCTCTTACGCGACAGCCCGTACATAAAGACCGGCGAGACCAAGGGAGGGCCTTCAAGCCCTCCCTTTTCTTTTGCGGGGACGGGGCCTTCCGCTTGCACCGCACCGCCAAAGCCGCCTATCTCAATGCGACAGGCCTTCGGCCGACCGCTTCGGACATTGTGCGCCCTTGAACACCGCTGAATCCCCCCGTGAACCGATCCTGACCATTCCGTTCGCCATGACGGCGCTTCTCGTCATCATGTTCGGCATCCACGGCCTGCGCGCCTTGTTGCCGCTTGCCACCGATCAGGAAGTGATCTGGACCTTCGGCTTCGTGCCGGCGCGCTATGACGCGTCGGTGCTTGCCGGGAAATTTCCGGGCGGCGTCGGCGCGGAGATCTGGACGTTTCTGACCTACGCCTTCCTGCACGCGGATATCACCCACATCGGCTTCAACATGTTGTGGATGCTGCCGTTCGGCAGCGCAGTCGCGCGCCGGTTCGGGACCACGCGGTTCTTTTTGTTCTTTGCCGTCACCGCAATTGCCGGTGCGTTCGCGCATCTTGTGACGCATCAGCACGAGGTCGCGCCCATGATCGGTGCATCCGCCGCGGTGTCGGGCATGATGGCGGCGGCGATCCGCTTTGCTTTCCAGCACGGAAGCTTTCTGTCGTTCCGTCGCGGCAATGCGGAGGCGGCGGCAAGGGTGCCTGCGCTTTCGCTGACAAAGTCGCTGCGGAATTCAAGCGTGCTCGGCTTTCTTGCGGTTTGGTTCGGCCTCAATATCATCACCGGACTTGGTGCAATTGCGATCGGCGCATCTGCACAAAGCATCGCGTGGCAGGCACATATCGGCGGCTTCATCGCAGGTCTGGTGTTGTTTTCACTGTTCGATCCGGTGCCGCGCGCGATCGTGCAGGACAACAATGCGGGCGTTCTGCCGCCTGCGGCGGACTGACCTGCATCAAGTCTCCTGTTCTCATGCCCTTAATCTGCTGGCAGCCATGCGGCATATTCGCCGCCTTGCGAGCCATGGGTATTTGATCCATCATCCGGTCAGGCATTTTCGGAGGCGCGCGAAACCAATCAGACGGTACGTTGTTTGACTCAATGGCAAAATTGACAATTGCAGCGGCTGTGCCGCGCGATTGAATTTTCGGGAGGCTACAATGACAGTTCGAGCAGTTCTGGGTACCAAGGGCCATCAGGTGATCAGCGTATCGCCGGACGCCAAGCTTTCGGCGGCAGTCAAAATTCTCTCCGAACGACGCATCGGCGCGGTCATGGTGATGAGCGGCCAGAAAATCGACGGAATTCTTTCTGAGCGCGACGTGGTGCGCGTGCTGGGCGAGCGTGGAGCGGCTGTGCTCGATGAGCCTGTGCGCAGCATGATGACGGCGAAGGTCATCACCTGTCATGAAACGGATACCGTCGCTGCCATCATGGAAGTCATGACGGCCGGAAAATTCCGGCATCTGCCCGTCGTCGAGAACGACAGGATCGTCGGTCTGATTTCAATCGGCGACGTGGTGAAGTGGCGCGTCGCGGAATATGAGCGCGAGCAGGAAGCGTTGCAGGATTATATCAAGACGGCGTAACAGCGGTTGGCGCGACGCGGCCTCACGGCTGCGTCGTCTGCGCTGTGCCCGGTGTCTGGCTCGCCGTCGGCGTCAGCAGACTGATCGCTTCCTGAATCGATTCGATGTTGCGCTCGGCGGCGCGCGTGCCGTGCGCGATGATCTCATCGGCGCGGTGGAAGTCGAACCATCCGATTTTTCCGACGCGCGGCGAGATCAACACATCCGGCGGATCGCCCGCAAGTCGGGACCGCGTGATGCGGTCCTGCATGATGTTGAACGCTTCAACCATCACGGTGGAAATTCCGGGACGCCCGGCGGTGCCAAAGAATTCCCGCTTCACGGCTTTTTCTGCCGAGAAGAATTTTCCGAAGCCGCGCTTCTCCGGCACCGGAGTTTCCTCCAGCGGCGCGGGTTCTTCCGCAGCTCTGCCGTGCGCCGAGATGATGGTGCCGTGGCCGAACACATCTGTCGAGACATTGCAGGCGATGACGATTTCCGCGCCGAGCGCGCGGGCCGCGGACACCGGCACAGGATTCACCAGCGCGCCGTCCACCAGCCAGCGCTCGCCGATCAGCACCGGCTCGAAAATGCCAGGCAGGGCGTAGGACGCACGGACCGCATCGACCAGCTTGCCGTTGGTGATCCAGATTTCGTGTCCAGTGTTGACCTCGGTGGAGACCGCCGCGAATTTCAACGGGAGTTCGTCGATGAAGGTGCTGCCGAATGACGCCTCGAGCTGGGCCGCGAGCTTGCTGCCGCCGATCAGGCCCGAGCCGCTGAGGCGGATATCCAGATAGCTGAAGATATTGCGCGGCAGCAGGCCCTTGGCCCATGCTTCCAGCGTGTCGAGATGTCCCGCTGCATAGGAGCCGCCGACCACCGCGCCGATAGAGGTGCCGACCACGATATCCGGCACGATGCCGTTACTGAGCAGCGTACGCAAAATACCGATGTGAGCGAACCCGCGTGCCGCGCCGCCGCCAAGGGCGAGCCCGATCGTCGGCTTTCTGATCACTGGCGCTCCAGGCTCCATCTTGTTCCTTGCGCCGTTTTGGCGAAATCCAATCAAACTCTCGAGCAACGCCGGTCTCCTGAGGTCCCATAACAACGAATCGGTCGGCTTCGACCGGATCTGGTCATGAGAACGCGAAATGGGTGTGATTGTGCCGTGGACACGCGTCTCGCGTAATCGGAAAATGTGACTGTAGCGCGGCTTACACCGGTGCAGAAGGCGTAATTCCCCGAATTGGGCCTGACGAATAGCCGTCAAGGACGATGTCAGGCTTGAATTTGCCTCGTTTTCGGTGAAAAACCACCGCCATGACAGCCCTCGGACACAGCCGCAGGACAGCCGTGTGCGTTGCGCGGGCCGGCTCCATCGATGCCTTGCGTCGTTACGCACTGGCATGGATGTGCGCGCTGACGTGTCTGCTGATGATTTTGGCGTCACAGCCCGCAGCGGCCCAGTTCGTTGGCGATGCGCCGCCTCCAATTCCTCCGGCCAACGTCCCTGAATCGGCGACGCCATCGGGACCAGCGATCAGTCTCGCGCCACCGTCCGGTCCTGCTGCAACGCCGGGATTGCCCGCAACCCTCACTCAGCCTCCGGTCACCACGGCGCTGCCGCCGCAACCCGCAGCGACACCGGCGCAAGGTGTTCTCGCGCTGACCGCACGGTTCGGAAAGGACCTGCCACCGGTCAATGGCGGTGTGATATGGCGCGTCTATTCCGACAGGCCTGACGCCAGCGGCGCATTTCAGCTGGTGCGCGAAGATCGCAACCCTACGCCGAACATCGTTCTGGCACCCGGCGGCTATGTGGTTTACGCGTCGCTCGGTCTGGTCAGCGCGGTGCGCCCGGTCACGCTTCGCAATGAGACGTTGCGCGAGTCATTCGATCTTCCTGCCGGTGGCCTTCGCATCGAGGGACGTGTCGGCACCACCAAGATCCCGCAGGGACAGATCACGTTCTCGATTTACAAAGGTAGCCAGTTCGAGGTCGGCGAGCGCGCGCCGCTGGCGCAGAACGTCGCCGCCGGCGATGTGCTGCTGGTGCCCGAAGGCACTTACTACATTATCTCGAACTACGGCGACGCCAATTCGGTGGTGCGGTCGGACATCCGCGTGCAGGCCAGCAAACTGACCGACGTGATCGTGACCCATCGCGCCGCTGTCATCACGCTCAAGCTTGTGAGCGACAAGGGCGGCGAAGCGCTGGCCAACACGGCATGGTCGGTGATCACGCCTGCGGGCGACGTTATCAAGGAATATAACGGCGCATTCCCGAAGGTCATTCTGTCCGAGGGTGAATACCGCGTGATCGCGAAGAATGAGGGCAAGGTCTACGAACGCCCCTTCAACGTCAGCAACGGTGTCGATGGCGAAGTCGAAGTCGTCGCGCGGTAATCCGCGTGTAGCAAATCTGTCATAGTCGCTAAAGCGCACTAACCATCAGACGACTTAGAACTTTCACAAACCACGCATTGGTTCGCTCATGGACGCACCGTTTACGCAGCCTTAAGCGCGCCCGCATTGGATACCGCACGCTGACACGACAGAATGCCGTGTCGATGGGTGGGGTGTGCTGTGGTTAGCGTCGTAAAATCGAAAAAGACTTCAAATCCGGAATTGTTCAGCGACGTTTCGGTCCTGCGCCGAAAGTGGCAGGCCGCACTCAAGCCTGGAAAAGAGTTGCCCTTCTTTGAAGACGTCATGCTGGGCAGTCTCGGCCGCCTGGCCGATCATGTGATGCTCATCAAGGATGAAGGCGTTGAGTTCAAGGTCTCGCGCGCTGGCCGCTACGTTGAGCAATGGCTGGAGACCGAGATATCGGATACGGCGGTCGGCGCGTTCCCGCCCGACTGCGCGCTGATCCTGAGCGAGGCGGTTGCGAACGCGCGTCGGAGCAGCAAGCCTTATCTGGCGACAGCCCATTGCGTTCGCGACGGGCTTGTCCAGATCTACGACGTGTTCGCGCTTCCGGTTGCCTCGCGTTGGGGCGGCACGATGACCAGCGTCTATGTCAACCAGCGCGGTGTTCAGTACAATCTGCTCGACGCGGTGTTTTCTGCCGCAGGCGACGGCGTCCTGTCGCTGGCGACCATTCGTGACGCAGACGGCCGGCCTGCCGATTTCCAGATTGTCCATCTCAATCAGGGTGCCGCGCGGCTGCTTCGGCTGCCGCCGGACGAACTGCGATGGCACCGGTTGAGTTTCGGCGCACACGCGCTTTGCGCGCCGCAGGTTTTCAGCAGGTTGTGCGCTGTCGTCGATAACGGGACCAGCGAACAGTTCGAAGTGAGCGATGACACCAGTACGCTGAAGATCAGCGCCGCGCCGGTCGGAGACATGCTCGCGCTGTCGCTGACCGATGTTACCGATATGAAGCGGCGTGAACAGTCGTTCCGGCTGCTGTTCGAAAGCAACCCGATGCCGATGTGGGTGTTCGACGTCGAGACGCGGAAGTTTCGCAGCGTGAACGACGCTGCGGTAAGCCACTATGGTTATGACCGCGCGACGTTTCTCTCCATGGAGTTGCAAGACCTCTGGCCCAGGGACGAATGGGACGAACATTCCCGCGCGCTGGTCGGGGTCGGCGATGTCTACAACTCCGGCCGCAACTGGCGGCATCTGAAGGCGGACGGCAGCGAGATCGAGGTCCTGACATTCGGGCGCCGGGTGATATTCCAGGGCCGCGACAGTTTTCTGGTATCCGCAGTCGATATTACCGAGCGGCGCAAGGCCGAAGCCCGGATCGCCCACATGGCACACCATGACGGGCTGACGAACCTCGCCAATCGCGTGATGTTTCAGGAACGGTTGCAGCAGGACCTCGCGCGCAGCCGCCTCATCAACAAGACTATCGCGGTGTTTTGCATCGACCTCGACCTGTTCAAGAACGTCAACGATTCCTTTGGTCACCCAACCGGCGACAGGCTGCTGATGCTGGTGGCCGGGCGGCTCGCGGCGGACGCGCGTCAGGACGGTCTGGTGGCCCGACTCGGCGGCGATGAATTTGCGATGATTCTCGGAACCGATGTGTCGCCGAATGAGATCAGCGATCATGCCATCCGAATCATCGAAGCCCTGAGCGCGCCTTACCAGATCGATGGCCTCGAAGTTGTCATCGGCGCCAGCATCGGCATTGCGATCTCGCCCGGCGATGGCGATACCGGCGAGGAGCTGCTGCGCAACGCCGACATGGCGCTGTATCGCGCCAAGTCTGAAGGCGGCGGTGTGCATCATTTTTTTGAAAAGGAAATGGATCGGCGCGCTCAGCGCCGCCGGGACATGGAGATCGATCTGCGTCATGCACTCGCTAACGGCGAGTTCGAGCTTCACTATCAGCCACTGGTCGATCTGGCACAGGATCGCATCGTGTCCTTCGAGGCATTGCTACGCTGGCAGCATCCCGAGAAGGGCATGATTTCGCCCGCCGACTTCATCCCCGTTGCCGAGGACATCGGCCTGATCGTTCCGCTTGGCGAGTGGGTATTGCGCGAGGCCTGCATGCAGGCAGCGGCGTGGCCCTCGGACATCAAGGTTGCCGTCAATCTGTCGCCGGCGCAGTTTCGCAGCCGCAACCTGACGCAGGCGGTGTTCTCGGCGCTGGCACAATCCGGCCTGTCGCCGTTGCGGCTTGAACTCGAGATCACGGAATCGATTTTCCTGGCCGACAGCGAGGCCAATCTGGCGATCCTGCATCAGCTGCGGGAATTCGGTGTTCGCATTTCGATGGATGATTTCGGCACCGGCTATTCCAGTCTAAGCTATCTGCGCAGCTTTCCGTTCGACAAAATCAAGATCGACCGGTCCTTCGTGCGCGATCTTGCGGAGCGGCCCGATAGCGTTGCGATCATCCGGGCGATCTCGGGCCTCGGCCGCAGCCTCAACATCTCGACAACGGCCGAAGGCGTCGAGACGGTGGATCAGCTTGACTGGCTGCGCGCCGAAGGTTGCACGGAGGTGCAGGGCTTTCTGTTCAGTCCGGCACGTCCAGCGTCGGAGGTCGATGCGCTGCTCGGAAAATTCGGCGACAGCGCATCGAAAGCGGCGTGAACTCTTTCCGCTCATTCCTGCGAACGCGGGAATCCACCCTTTCTAAAAGAAAGATCTGGGTCCCCGCTTTCGCGGGGACGAACGGAATAAAAGCAGATTCTAGAATCGCGTGACAATATCGCCGAGTGAAGGACGCGGCCGGTCGTCGGTCGGTCGCTCGGCCTTCCCGATGTGGATAAAGCCTGCGAGCTTTTCATCCGGCGACAGGCCCAGTGCCGTGAGCACGTCGCGGTCGAACGCCATCCAGCCGGTCAGCCAGTTCGCGACATAGCCGAGCGCGTGCGCTGCATGAACGATGTTCATGGCGCTGGCGCCTGCGGACAATTCCTGCTCCCACGGCGGCACCTTCGGATGCTTCGACGTCTTGCTCACCACCGCGATGACGAGCGGCGCATGGGTAAAGCGCTTCTTCTCGGCTTCGACCTGATCCGGTGTGGCCGTGACGTTCTTGGCGCGGAACACTTTTGCGAAAATCTCGCCAGCCTTCGCGCGGGCAGCGCCTTCGAAAACGATGAAGCGCCACGGCACGATCTTGCCGTGATCGGGCACGCGCGCGCCAATGGTCAGGATTGTTTCAAGCTCGGCAGGCGAGGGGCCGGGGCCGGTCATGTCGAACGGTTTGAGCGAACGGCGTGTCTTCAGAAGGTCGAGTGCATCGGGCATGTCGTATCCAGATTGAGCACGCACCGGAAGCGTGCGTGCCGCTGATATCGGGAATTCAGACCGCGATAACAAGGCTTGCAGTTTATGAGGCCTCTAAAGAAGAGGCCTCATAAATGTTTGTCAGGCGTTCGCCCGCTTCAGGTCCGGTGGCATGGCTTCATAGGTCAGCGCCTTCAACGCCTCGTCGAGCGTCAAGACCGTCTGGCCTTCGCTGCCGAGACGGCGGATCGAGACCGAACGCGACTCGGCTTCCTTCTTGCCGACCACGAGGAGGGCAGGAACCTTCGCCAGCGAATGCTCGCGCACCTTGTAGTTGATCTTTTCGTTGCGAATATCGATCTCGGTGCGCAGCCCCGCCTTGCGGCAGGCGGCCAGCACCTCGCGCGCGTAATCGTCGCCGTCCGAGGTGATGGTGGTCACCACCGCCTGCACGGGCGCCAGCCAGAGCGGGAAGTGGCCCGCGAAATGCTCGATCAGGATGCCGGTGAAGCGCTCCAGCGATCCGCAGATGGCGCGGTGAACCATCACCGGCGTTACCTTGTTGGAGTGATCGTCGATGTAGAACGCGCCGAACCGGCCCGGCAGGTTGAAGTCGACTTGCGTGGTGCCGCACTGCCATTCGCGGCCGATGGCGTCGCGCAGCACGTATTCGAACTTCGGCCCGTAGAACGCGCCTTCGCCCGGATTGATCGAGGTCTTGATGCGGTTGTGACCTTGCGCGGCGATCTGTTCGAGCACCTTCGACATCACGGTTTCGGCGTGATCCCACGCTTCATCGGAGCCGACGCGCTTTTCCGGCCGGGTCGAAAGCTTGACCGTCAGTTCGCCCTCGAAACCGAAGTCCTCGTAGGTCGACAGGATCAGATCGTTGATCTTGAGACACTCGTCTGCGAGTTGATCCTCGGTGCAGAACACATGCGCGTCGTCCTGCGTGAAACCGCGCACGCGCATCAGCCCGTGCATCGCGCCCGATGGCTCGTAGCGATGCACGATGCCGAACTCGGCGATGCGGATCGGCAGCTCGCGGTAGCTCTTCAGGCCGTGCTTGAAGATCATCACGTGGCCGGGACAGTTCATCGGTTTGATCGCGAACCAGCGCTTGTCTTCCGCCTCATCGCCCGCCGACTGTGCCGCGAACATGTTCTCGCGATACCACTCCCAGTGGCCCGAAGTTTCCCACAGCGACTTGTCGAGCATCTGCGGTGCGTTCACTTCGTCGTAGTCACCGGCGAGACGGCGGCGCATATAGGCGATGATCGCCTGGAATACGGTCCAGCCTTTGGCGTGCCAGAATACGACACCGGGGCCTTCTTCCTGGAAATGGAACAGGTCCATCTCGCGCCCGAGGCGGCGGTGATCGCGCTTCTCGGCTTCCTCAAGCTGCTTGAGGTGAGCGTCGAGTTCGTCCTGCTTGGCGAACGCCGTACCGTAGATACGCGTCAGCATCGGATTGTTGCTGTCGCCGCGCCAGTATGCGCCCGCGACCTTCATCAGCTTGAAAGCGTTGCCGACCTTGCCGGTGGAGGTCATGTGCGGGCCGCGGCAGAGATCGAACCATTCGCCCTGCTTGTAGATTTTCAGCGACTGGTCTTCCGGAATGGCATCGACCAGCTCGATCTTGAAGGTCTCGCCCTTGTCGGCGAACACCTTCTTGGCGCGTTCTCGCGACCACTCTTCCTTGGTGAAGGGCGCGTCCTTGGCGATGATCTCGCGCATCTTCTTTTCGATGGCAGCGAAATCCTCCGGCGTAAACGGCTCGTTGCGGAAGAAGTCGTAATAGAATCCGTTATCGATCACGGGGCCGATGGTGACCTGCGTGCCGGGCCACAGTGCCTGCACAGCTTCAGCCAGCACATGCGCGGCGTCATGCCGGATCAGTTCCAGCGCACGCGGATCGTCGCGGTTGATGAATTCGATTTTTGCGTCGCGGGCGATCGGATCGGAGAGATCTGACACAGTGCCGTCCAGCGCCATGGCGACAGTGCGCTTGGCCAGCGAGGGCGAGATGCCCTTGGCGATGTCGAGGCCGGTGGTGCCTTTTGGAAATTCGCGCTGCGCGCCGTCGGGGAAGGTGACTTTCACCTGATTGGTTTCAACGGGCTTGAGATTGGCAAGGCTGTACTTCAATGCGGGCGCGGAAGGGTCTTTATCGGTCATGTCGTTCTCCTGTGGCTCACTCCTGCGAACGGGCGCAGGTAAGCGGTGGGAGAGAGGTATAGCAGCGGATTCGGGCGGTGCAATGTTCTGTTTGCGGTGAAGCTGCTGATTTCAAGCCGGTGCTGCCGCCTTCGACATCGCCACCATGATTCCGGCGGCAACGAGGTTCGCAGCGACACTGGCCAGGATCGGCAGCGTGTAGCTGTGGCTCACGTCAAAAGCGAAACCGGCGGCGCTGGGGCCGATCAGGGTGCCGAACGCGACGCTCGTATAGAGAATGCCGATGATGCCGCTGACATTGCGCCCACCGAAATAGTCCATCACCACGGCAGGCAGAACCGCGACCCATCCACCGTAAAATACGCCGTAGACAAATGCGAAGGCGGCGAGCGACCAGACAGTCGTTGATACCGCCCAGATCGCCAGTGCCAGCGCCATGCCGACGAACATCAGCAACAGCGACGTGTGCCGGCCCATCCGGTCGGCGAGGCCGCCGAGAAAGAATCGTCCCGCTGTACTGCCGACGCCGATCACGCCGAGCAGCAACACGGCGGATGATTTCGCAACGCCATGGTCGATCGCATAGGGCACCAGATGCACGAACGGCACGAACACGCCGAACGAGCAAATGAGACACGCGACATAAAGGCTGATGAATTGCCGCGACCTGATCGCATCGCCGACCGATGCTCCCGCTGGGCTGGATGACTGAACGCCCGGCAGCATGGCGTCTCCATCGGGATTGAGGCCGCGATCGCCTGGATCGTTCTCGATCAGAAGCGCCATGCCAGCACCGATGACAGCGGCAAGGCAACCGAGCACAAGATACGCGGTGCGCCATCCCAGCGTATCGATGAACAGGGCGGCGAGCGGCGGCATGATGAGCGTGCCGACGCCGATGCCGCTGACGGCGAGCCCCGATGCGAAGCCCCGCCGTCTGACAAACCAGCGCTGTACCGCGCCGATGGCGGGAACATAGGATGCACCGATGCCGAGGCCGACACCCAGGCCATATGCGACGTAAACTTCGGTGAGGGTGCGCGCGAGGCTGGCTGCGGCGAGGCCAAGCCCTATGAGGATCATGCCGGCGACGGCGAGACGGCGGGAGCCCCAGCGGTCGGCGAGGGGACCGCTGACGATTCCCAATCCGAAGTAGAGAAAGCCGGCCAGCGAGAACACCAGCGAGACCGAGCCGCGCGATGCGCCGAACTCGTTCTGCAGGGACTCGACGAACGCGCTGAAGGTGTAGGCGCTGCCGAATCCCAGCAGCATGACGGTGAAGGCGGCCGCGACGACGAGCCAGCCGTAAAAGATGGCAGGAGGAGACAGGGGTCGGTCGCTGTTCATGGAAGTCTCCCAGGCGGCTGCCGGTGCAGCGCTTTTTGTTCACACCAGTATATTTATCAAACCGGTGTCTCTTGATGTCAACCACTAAAACTGATTTAATGGTGTTATGTCAAAAGACTCGCGAAAGTTTAAAGTTCCGGACGATCTGGCCAATCTCTACGATTTCGCCAACACGCTCGATCTGCGCCGGTTCATGCATCACGGCGTGCAGCATCCGCAGAGCGACGCGCTGTCCAGTGCGGCCGGGCTTACGGCGTGGATGTCGGAACAGAAGCTGGGGGACGGCAAAAAGATCACGCCTGCAATGCTCGCCACCGCGCTTCAGCTTCGATCCAGCATGCGCGATTATTTGCAAAGCGACCTCATAGAACGGCAGCGGAGCAAATCCATCGCTCGCGCGCTCAATCAGGCGACGCGGCATTTCCCGCTGGTTGCTGAGGCGCATGACGGCGGCATGACGCTGCGCCCGGTGCGAAACGATGCGCTGGCTGGCTTATCAACTGTCGTCGCCGAGTTTTACAATAGTGCTGCGAACGGAACGCTGGATCGCCTGAAGATGTGTGCATCGGACGAATGTTACAGGGTTTTCTACGATCGCTCGAAGCCGGGGACGCGGCGCTGGTGCGTCTCGGCGCTGTGCGGAAATCGCGAGAAGACCCGGACCTATCGCGAGCGCCAGCAAGTCACGGCGTAGACAGGGCTGCGCATGGCTTTCATGCAATTGCATTTAACCATTCGTGTGCTAACAACATCGGCGTGAAACGCTTCGCCCCCACAGCATTGATGCTCGGCAACTTCGTCACCGGTGTGAGCATTCTCGCGCCGGCGGGCATGCTGCCGGAGTTATCGCATGAGCTCGGCGTCTCCATTCGTGAGGCCGGGTGGCTCATTACGTTCGGCGCCATCGTGCTGTGTATCGGTTCGCCGGTATCGGCATGGCTGACCAGCCGCTTCGATCGACGGGTCTTGCTGTCGGTGACGGTTGCGATTATCGCCGCGGCGCAATTCGCCTCCATGCTTGCGTCCAGCTTCGCGGCGCTGATGGCGATCCGGCTGGTGATGCTTGCGGTCGCGGCACTCTTCACGCCGCAAGCGGCAGGCACGGCCGCGATGATGGTGCCGCCGGAGCGGCGCGGCAGCACGATGTCTTATGTTTTTCTCGGCTGGTCGCTGGCGCTGGCAATCGGTTTGCCGCTGGTGGCCTATGTCGCAAGCCATATCGGCTGGCGCGTCGCCTATAGCGGCATCGGCGTGATCTCGCTGTTGAATCTGGCACTGCTGATCTGGCGGATTCCGGCCGGCCTTGTCGGCACGCCGGTCGATCTCAAGACGTGGGGCGATCTCATCCGCAACCCGCTGATTGTGCTGCTGCTGTTGATCACAGTCTTCCAGACCTCCGGTCAGTTCGTGGTGTTCACCTATCTGGGGCCGCTGTTCGCCAAACTCGGCGGCAGTTCTGAACTGGCAATCGTCGCCTTCAGTATCTACGGCGTCATGGGCTTTATCGGAAACGTGATCGCAAGCCGTGTCGTCGATACGTGGGGTGCCTACCGGACGTCTTTGACGGCGATTTCGATGCTGCTGGTTGGAATTGCGATGTGGGCGCTTGGCGCGGGGATCGTGCCTGCAATGCTGGCATCGATGGTGCCCTGGGGTTTGGCGTTCTCATCAGCCAACTCGATGCAGCAGGTGCGGCTCGCGGGCGCAGCGCCGCTGTTTGCAAGCGCCACGGTGTCGCTGAACACATCGGGACTTTATATCGGTCAAGCGATCGGGTCGGGGATCGGCGGCGTTCTGTTCGCGCACGAAATGTATTATGCGGTCGGCTATGTCGGCGTGGGCTTCCTCGCGCTTGCGGTGGTGACTGTCGTTCTCTCGCGACGGTAACTTAACTCTTGTCGTTGACGCCGCGCCAACGCGCGTAACGCCACGGCAGATACCAGCGCGCATCGGCAGAGACCGAGCCCGGCACATTGTCGATCCCCGAAGTGCCCCACGGCTGACAACGCAACAGCCGCGCCAGCGTCATCCAGCCGCCCGCCCACAAGCCGAACCGCCCGATGGCTTCGTCGCCGTAGGCCGAACAGGTCGGCAGATGACGGCAATTGAACCCGACCAGCGGCGAAAGCGTGTGACGGTAGATCCAGATCATCCCGCGGCCGGCATTGCGCGGCAGATTCTGGAGTCCGCCGGCGCAATCGGGACACTGGGCTGGATGTTTCATGATGTTGCCTTGCCGGATGTCATGCCGGGTTTTACGGCGCCTGCCGGGTTTGCTGGCGTCCGGATGATGAGTTCCTTCGCAAGGAACCGCAACATGTTGTCTTTCGCGCCACACTGCGCGGTTATCGCACGATTTTGACTGCGTCGCAGCAAAAGTCGCATGGACGCGAATCCCAACGCCCATTACGTTTTTCATAACGCCCGTGTGACAGATTCGTGTGCGGGTTGGTGCCGATGCCGTTTGTCGATTGGGGCGGGGAAGGAACCACGTTGGACGCCGTGAGGTCGCTTAAATGGAGCGGCTGGGCGCGATTTTGCGCCGCCGCCATTTTTCTGGTGCTGCCTGGCTCTGCCATGCTCGGCGGCGCTGCCACTGTCAATGCAGCGGCGACTCTCGAAGAACGCAAGCTTCCGATGACGTTCAAGTGGCACGGAGCGACACTCGCGTGCGATCAGGATTGCTCGGGCTGGGTCTCGGCCGTCGGCGTCATCACATCGGATACGACCGCGCAGTTCGATGAATTTTCCAAAGACCGCAATCTGAAGGGCAGTACCGTGGTGCTCGATTCGAGCGGCGGCTCTGTGCTCGATGCCATCGCGCTCGGCCGGCGCTGGCGCAATCTCGGTCTGCGCACCACCGTCGGCATCGTGATCGAACGCGAGAACGCGGGTCTTGTCGCGCGCGACATTCTTCCCGACGCGTATTGTGAATCGATGTGCGTGTTCCTGTTGCTGTCGGGCAATGCGCGCCATGTGCCGGAAGGCGCGCATGTGCGCGTGCATCAGATCTGGATGGGCGACCGCGCCGACGATGCGCGGGCTGCAACTTATTCCGCCGACGATATGATGATCGTGGAGCGCGACATCGGTCGCCTTGCAAAATACACTTTCGATATGGGCGGCACCGGCGATCTGCTGTCGCTCGCGCTCAGCGTGCCGCCGTGGGAGCCGCTGCATCAGTTATCCGCCGACGAACTGCGCCTGACCAATCTCGTGACCATGGATACCGTGGCCGAAGCGAAACGGCCGTCGGACGATGTGGTTGGCAGCGTCACGCCGAAGGCGCAGGACCGTGTGGAGAGTGCGCCCGAGGTCACAGTGATATCCGATGTGTCGGAAAAGGGCGCGCGGCTTGTCCCGGCGACCCGGACAGCGGAAGCCCACGCACCGACCGGCGGCGCGGCGCCTGCTGCGGTTGAGCGGAAGTAGCGCTTCAGCCCTGCGCGGGAGCGAGGGGGCTCGCGGCTTTAGCCTCGATCTGGCCGATGGCATCCACCACCGCATCGAAGGTCAGCAAGGTCGAGGCATGGCGCGCCTTGTAATCGCGCACCGGCTCCAGCATCGCGATGTCCGCCCATTTCCCGTCCGGCGGCGCGCCGTTCTCCTTGAGCATCTTGCGCACGGTCTCGCGCAGTTCGCGCAATTCAGTCGCGTTCGAGCCGACCACATGGCGGGCCATGATCGAGGAGGAGGCCTGTCCCAGCGCACACGCTTTCACGTCGTGGGCGAAATCGCTCACCACGCCGTCCTGCATCTTGAGGTCGATCTTGACGGTCGAGCCGCACAGCTTGGAATGAGCCGTCGCCGAGGCATCCGGATCGGCAAGCCGCCCCAGACGCGGAATATTCCCGGCCAGTTCGATGATTTTCTTGTTGTAGATGTCGTTCAGCATGGCGGCCGATTTCGCTCTTGCATGAGACCCTTAACCCCTTCCGCACTTGGCGGCTGCGGTTCAGAGCCTATATAATGCGCATGGTGCAGGAATAAACCGCCTGCATTTCAGCAATGCGCGGAAATATAGACGGTTTTTCCGGTGATTTGCTGCAATTATGCGGGTAGGCGTCCGGTGGCCGATTGAGGCCGCCGCGGCTGACCGGTGACACTCCGGCCTTCCATAGCGGTGCTGTGGGCGAGGACCGGTCGAACGGAGACGACATGGACGCGATTATCAAGCCTATCCGAAGCGGCAAGCCGGCGGAAAAATCCGAAATTCCTGCGTCGGACTATATGGCGTCTGCCATCGATCCGGGTCTGGTTCGTCCATCCCGCGACGAGGCCGAATCCGCGGTGAAAACGCTGCTGGCCTATATCGGCGAGAACACCCAGCGCGAGGGCCTGCTGGACACGCCGCGCCGCATGGTCGAAGCCTATGACGAACTGTTTCAGGGCTATGCCCAGTGCCCCGCCGAAATCCTCGACCGCACGTTCGGCGAGACGGCGGGCTACGACGATTTGGTACTGATGCGCGACATCAACTTCCATTCGCACTGCGAGCATCATGTAATGCCGTTCTACGGCAAGGCGCATATCGCCTACGTGCCGGTCGATCGCGTGGTGGGTCTGTCGAAGCTGGCGCGTCTGGTCGATGCGTTCGCGCATCGCTTGCAAACTCAGGAGCATCTCACCGCGCAGGTGGCCGGTGCGATCAACGCCATCCTCAAGCCGCGCGGTGTCGCGGTGGTGATGGAAGCCGAGCATACCTGCATGTCGGTGCGCGGCATCGCCAAGGAAGGCGCCAAGACTCTGACGACGCGCTTCACCGGCATGTTTCAGGATAATCCTGAAGAGCAGGCCCGTTTCCTGAACATGGTGCGTGGCTTCTAAAGCCTTCCTTGTGGGGAGGGCCTTCGCCCTCTCCCGATAAGGTGCCGACGTGATCGCTGCTTCATCACACACTCACAACCACGACGTCGAAGAAGGGCTGAGCTTTCAGCCTAAATTCGACGCGTCCGGTCTTGTGACTTGCGTTGCCACCGACGCCGTCTCCGGCGACGTGCTGATGGTTGCGCACATGAACGATGAGGCGCTGCGCAAGACCATCGCCAGCGGCGAGGCATGGTACTACAGCCGCTCGCGCAAATCGCTTTGGAAGAAGGGCGAAAGCTCCGGTCACGTTCAGCGCGTCATCGAGATGCGGATGGACTGCGATCAGGATGCGGTGTGGATCAAGGTCGAGCAGACGGGGGCTGCCTGTCACACCGGGCGGCGCTCGTGCTTCTACCGCGCCGTCACCGGCGACGGTGGCGAAGCAAAACTGACCTTCATCGACGCCGACAAGGTGTTCGATCCCGCCAAGGTGTATCGGTAACAACGCGACCGTCATCCTGAGAGCCCGACCGAAAAAGCAGTGAGTGATTTCAGCGGGCTGTGGTTCCTTCGGATTTGCAAAGATTCGAGGGAGAGCACCATGCCATGGCCTGAAGCTCAATCGGCCGCAAGCTGACCTGAAGTCCGATTTCATGCGCGAGGATTTTTCCCGACGGCCGTAATGCGAATAGCCTTTCGGTCGATCACGTGCCACACTTCGGTCGGACCCGCCCCCTTCACGTCGATCGATCCCAGGGGCTCGCATTCAAATCCGTCCTTGATCAGCTCGTAGGTGCTGCGCGTGATCTGAATGCACTGGCTGCGCCCGTGGGACTCCATGCGGCTAGCCAAGTTGACGGCCTCGCCCCATAGATCATAGATGAACTTCTTGCGACCTATGACGCCCGCGACCACGGGGCCCGAGTTGATGCCTATGCGAAACGATAATCGACGACGACCGAACCGGCGGGCGGCAATTTCCGCACGCATGTCGAGAGCAAGGTTGACCATCGCGCTGGCGTGGTCGCATCTCGGGCGCGGCGCCCCGGACGCGACCATGTAACAATCGCCGATTGTCTTGATCTTCTCGAGATCGTACTTGTCGACCAGATTGTCAAAACATTGAAATACCTCGTTGAGGAGACCGACCAACTCCAGGGGCGTCATATTGGCCGCCATCGGGGTAAAATCGACGACGTCGGCAAACAAGATGCTGACGGCGGAAAACTGATTGGCAATCGTCTGCGGCGACGCTTTAAGGGTCTCTGAGATTTCTTTCGGCAGGATGTTGAGCAGCAGCATCTCCGCGCGCTCTTGGAAGAAATTACGCCTGTCGACAAAGTAGTAGAGAAGCCCGAATGTTATGGTTATCACCATGCCTACGTTGAGCACGAAGAACCATCTTACAAAAGCATCGGGCAATTCAGTGAGAGACAGATACGGCTCAAGAATTGCCCCGGCAATCAGGAGCGCGACGAAACCCGCGATCCAAAATAGTGTACGACGCAGTTCATCAAGCAGAAGAGAGCCAAGGGGAGACAGAGCCGCCCACATGATGACTGCACTCGACTGTCGAAAGCCTCCTAGACTCATCATCAGGAGCCACGGCAAGATCAACACAAGGAGGAGTTGGGTGAAGCGATAAATCGCGAGGTTGCGCGTGCGCGCAAAGACCAAAGTGTTAATCAGCGTGAACAATGAATAGAAGCCGGGAATAGCGGCCGCGAGCGGTGCGCCGGCGGCGAGGTAGATCGCACTCCATGCGATGGTAAAAGGCAGAGTTCCGGCAAAGAGCGCAACCGCGACTCGTTTGCGCAAGGCTGTCTCGTCGCTATCGCCGGCCTCAAGGCCGATATGCTGCGCGAGGGCGAACATTAGGTCGGTACGGCCGGAAATCCAGTGGCGGACAACCTTCTGCATAGCCCCGTCCCTTCGCGTGCACTTGTGTAGCACGTCGCAGCTCAGGAAACGCATTCTTTGTTCTTAGGGTGACTGCGATCCGGAATGCCGGCGGTTAACTCCTCGTTAACCATAATTGCGGCACTCTGAGCCTGGTTCCTGGGGAGCGGGCACCAAACATGGCCGTCGATTCAACAACCATCGGTGCTGGGCTGGAGTCCGCGCGCGCGCAAATCGCGGGCGCGATCAAGAATGCCGCCGGGGCAACGGGCGCCAGCTTCGAGTATCTGATCTCGGCAGCGAAGATCGAATCCAATCTCAATCCCAAGGCGCAGGCCTCGACATCCTCGGCGCGGGGACTCTATCAGTTCATCGAGCAGACCTGGCTTGGCACCGTGAAAGAGGCGGGGGCCGCCTTTGGTTTCGGCAAATACGCCGACGCGATTTCCAAATCTGAATCAGGCCGCTATTCGGTCAGCGATTCATCGACGCGCGATGAAATTCTCAAACTGCGCGACGATCCTGCCGTCAATGCCGCCATGGCGGGCGTGCTGACGCAATCCAACAGTTTCAAGCTGACAGGAATGATCGGCCGCCGCCCGACCGACAGCGAACTCTACATGGCCCATTTCATGGGTGTGAGCGGTGCATCCAAACTGATTTCCAAAGCCGAAGAAAGTCCGGGCGTTTCGGGTCCGGCGCTGTTTCCGAGCGCGGCGTCCGCCAACCGCTCGATCTTCTACAACCGCGACGGCAGCGCCCGCAGCGTGTCGCAGGTCTATTCGGTGCTGACATCGCGCTACGATGCTGCGGCGAACTCCCAGACCGCGCGCACGGCGATGGCATCCGCCGGCGTAACGCCCGGCTCCCGCACAGCGTCGGCCTCTACACCGGTCGATAGTGCCGCCTATCTGTCGAGTTTCCCGCAGGCTCGCGCTCCGGCCGCTGCGCCGGCTCAGGTTGCGTCGCTGCAAACTCCGGTCCAGCCGGTTTTCCGTTCGCTGTATCAGACCGGTGACCGTCCGGAGCCTGTGTCCAACGCCGTGCGCGAACTGTGGGGCAACAAGACGTCGCTGACCACGCCGCTGCCAGCGGGTGAGGCAGCCAAGACGGGCGGCCCGCAGGGCCTCGGATTGTTCAGCGATTCGACCGGCGTGTTCAGCGGGTAGTCTGGACGCTGTTTATCCAGGGTTGCGGATTAACCCCCACCCGGCGCTGCGCGCCACCCTCCCCACAAGGGGGAGGGATGAAGAACCTACGATAAGTCGCCGCATCTTATCTCTCCCTGAATGGGGAGGGTGGCTGGTCGGCCAGTCGGGTGGGGTGACTCATCGATAGGGAGACACCATCGATTTGGATAAGCTTTGTCATCCTCATGTGAGTCTCTTTCTTGATCTACGCCTTCATCCTTATCGTTGGCCTCGTCGCAGGCATTCTCAGTGGCATCGTCGGCACCGGGTCGTCGATCATGCTGCTGCCGGTCCTCGCCTATGCGTTCGGACCGAAGCAGGCCGTGCCGATCATGGCTATTGCCGCGATCATGGCGAACCTCTCGCGGATCATCGCCTGGTGGCGCGAGGTCGACTGGCGGGCTGTTGCCGCTTACGCGATTCCCGGTGTGCCGGCTGCGGCACTCGGCGCGCGGACCTTGCTGGTGTTGCCGTCGGGCATGGTGGACATCGCCATCGGCGCGTTCCTGATTGCGATGATCCCGTTCCGGCGCTGGATGACAGCACGCAATTTTACGCTGCCATTGTGGGCGCTCGCCATCGTTGGTGCTGTAGCTGGATATCTCACCGGCGTCGTTGCATCGACCGGACCGATGACGGTGCCGATTTTCATGTCCTACGGTCTCGTCAAAGGTGCGCTGCTTGGAACCGAAGCGGCTGGCTCGCTTGCGGTCTATATCAGCAAGGCCATCACGTTCAGGCGCTTCGATGCGTTGCCGCTCGACATCGTGCTGAAGGGACTGATCGCCGGTTCGTCATTGTTCGCCGGCGCGTTTATCTCCAAGCGTTTCGTGATGCGGCTCGATCCCAACGCGTTTCGTCTTTTGATGGACGGACTGATGCTGGCCGCCGGTCTGTCGATGTTCTGGAGCGCGTTTTCCAGCGGTTAACAAAACCTCAACAAACGCAGCCGTTTATGGTGAACGTTTTCTTAAGTGTCATGGTTTACGTTTTCTGACAGTGGCATCGCGTCGCGGTGCCTTGGCATGTTGCGTAAGCCGGAACACCCATGATCGTTCGGCAGTTTATAAGTTGGGTTCGCACGGCTCCTCCCGGGGAGCGCGCAGAGGCGACGCGGTGTCTGGCCCGCGCCTGGCTCATTTCCGATTTGTCCGAGGACGATCGTGCAGCCGCCGAAGGCGCGTTGCTGATGCTCCTCGACGATAGTTCACCATTGGTCCGGCAGGCCATGGCGGAAGTCTTCGCCCACGCGATGGATGCACCGTCCGCAATCGTTGCAGCACTTGCCGTCGATCAGGCGTCGGTCGCGGTTCCCATCCTCGAACATTCGCCGCTGCTGCTCGATTCAGATCTCGTGGACATGGTCGCGACAGGAAATGCCGAGACGCAATGCGCCATCGCGCGGCGCTTCGACCTGCCGCCGTCGGTCTGTGCTGCAATTGCCGAGGTTGGTTGTGCGTCGTCGACGCTGGAACTGATCGAAAATCGCGCAGCCCAGTTGGCCGCATTCTCGCTGGCGCGCATCGCCGAGCGTCACGGCCATCTGGCCGCCATCCGCGAGTCGCTGCTGACGCTGGAAGAGTTGCCTGCAACCATTCGGCTCGCGCTGGCGCAGAAATTGTCGGATACGCTGGCGCAGTTCGTCACCGCGCGCGACTGGCTCAACCCGGATCGCGCCCGGCGCATCGCAGGCGAGGCGATGGAGCGTTCCACGGTCAACATCGCGGCCCAGACACGCGGCGCGGACATGACCGCACTTGTCGGGCACCTACGATCCGTCGGCCAACTCAATGCCGGATTGATCCTGCGCGCGCTGCTGTCGGGCAGCACCGAGTTGTTCGAGGAATCGCTGGTCGAATTGTCCGGCTTGCCGCGCAGCCGCGTGGCTGCGATCGTTCATGATCGCGGCGGCGCCAGCCTGAACGCGCTGCTTGCGAAAGCTGGATTACCGGAATCGACCTATCGTGCATTCCGCTCAGCACTCGAAGCCTCCAACGAAATCGGTTTCATCGGCACGGTCGGCGGCGCCACGCGCCTTCGCCGCCGCATGGTCGAACGCGTGCTGACCCAGTGCGAGACATCGGAAACGGTGTCGGAACCACTGCTGATCCTGCTGCGACGGTTTGCGATGGAATCGGCGCGGGAAGAAGCGCGTCTGTTCTGCGACGATCTTGCCGCCGAGGACTTCATCGGCACGTTGAGCGCGCATGCGGCAACCGAACACGTTGCTGTCTACGATGACTATGATGCGCAGGCCGGATATTCAGAGTATCAGGATGACGCTATAGCCGACGATTATACTGTCGCGGAAGATTATTCGGCTGAAGATTACCCCGCCGAAGACGACATGTCGCTCGATTACGCTTCGCCCCAATACGCTTCGCAGGACTACGCATCGGCCCGGACTTATGCCGGCGCTGCGCCGGATCGATATGATGCGTATGATCGCTTCGAGCGCGATTACGACCGGCGCATCGCTGCATAGCGTTTAAGTAAAAATGGCGTCGTCCCGGCGCAGGCCGGGACCCATAACCACCGTGTGTATGATCACGGCGGGAAGGTTGCCTCGGCATCTTCCTCATATCTAAAACTTAGGGAGTCCGGGTCCCGGCCTGCGCCGGGACGACATCGCAAGATGTCTCAGCCTTCCGGCACGATGCTGGGAGACATGATCGCTTCGAGATGCTCGGGGCGGTCGCGGTTGACGTGGATGAGATATTCGTCGGCGACGCCGCGCAGCTTTTTGCTCAACTCGTCGGCCATTCCGGCGGCCTCGATCCGCGACTGTTCGCGATAGATCGCCTGGATCGCGTTGACATGATGCACGATCAGTTCGTCCGGCACCTGCGCGAAATCCGGCGCGTGCTCGATGATCCGGCACAGGCTCTCGGCGGCAGCCGCCGCGGTGGGATACCCGAACGTGGCGGCATCGCCCTTGATGTCATGTGCCGCGCGGAATAGCTCCTCGCGGTTTTCGGTGTTCAGTCCTTCGCGCTGGATCGCCGCATGCGCGTTGCTCAGACGTTCGCATTCGATGCGCATCCAGTCTTCGAATTCGCCGGACAGGCCCGCGAGTGCCTTTTCGGCGCGCGCGACCGGATCGTCGATGTTTTTTTCTTCGGAGTACCGAACCATCTTGCGCAGCGGATTGGGCTGCGAGATGACCTGATGGTCCGCGAAGGTATCGACCTTGATCTCGGCGGGCGGCTTGCGGGCCATTGGTTCTCCTAATTTCCGGATCGGGCTTTGTCGAGCAGCGAAGGCTGCTGCACGACTTCCGCGTTGCCGCCCGTTCGCCGTTCAACGCCGATATAGGCGGCGTTGGTGTTGCGGCGGCGGTCCGGTCCGAAATAGTTCTTGGTCTTGATGAAGGGCCGGGGATTGGCCACGACGTTGAGGATGCGCTGGTAAAGCCCCTTGGCAGAGATCGGCTTCGCCAGGAATTCCGTGACGCCGGCATCGCGCGCCACCATGACGCGGCGCTTTTCCGAATGACCGGTCAGCATGATGATTGGCGCGTAGGGATTGCCCGCGCCGTCTGGCTGACGGATCATCTGCGCCAGTTCAAGCCCGTCGAAAATCGGCATCGACCAGTCGGTGATGACAATGTCGGGGACGTAGTGGGAATACATTTCGAGCGCGGTCGCGCCGTCTTCCGATTCATAGACTTCACGCGCGCCGAACGAATGCAGCAGCGTGCGCAGAATGCGCCGCATGTGCGCATTGTCGTCGCACACGAGAAACCGCAGCTTGTTGAAGTCGATAATGAACATGCGCAGCCCGAGGTGGCGCACCGGACACTAGGTACACCTCGCATTAACTATATGAGGCTGCCGTTAACGAATGGTTATCCATGCCGGATCAGAGCGGCCGGGTGGCGGTATCCGAGTGGGATTTTCGGGATCGCGCCTAGAACCCGAACTGCTCGCTGAGAATCCGCTCTTCCAGGCTATGGCCGGGGTCGAACAGCATCCGGATCGAGATGGTCTTGTCCGCGATGATTTCGACCCGCTGCACGTCGCGGGCCTCATCATGGTCGGCGACGGCGGCGACCGGGCGTTTGTCGGATTCGAGGACCTCGAACACCACAAAAGCGGTATTGGGCAGCAGCGCGCCACGCCAGCGGCGAGGGCGGAACGGGCTGATCGGGGTCAGTGCCAACAGTGCCGCATTGATCGGCAGGATCGGGCCTTGGGCCGACAGGTTGTAGGCGGTCGACCCCGCAGGCGTCGCCACCATGATCCCGTCCGAAATCAGTTCGGCCATCCGCTCATGTTCGTCGACCAGGATGCGCAAGCGCGCGGCCTGATGGGTCTGGCGAAACAGCGAAACCTCGTTGATGGCGTGATGGATATGCACCTTACCATGAATGTCGGTGGCGCGCATCAGCAGCGGATTGATCACGGTGAGCTTTGCCGCGTCCAGCCGGTCGATCAGCGAGTGCTGGCTGAACTCGTTCATCAGGAAGCCGACCGTGCCGCGATGCATGCCGTAGATCGGAATGCCGGAGCGCATGTGCCGGTGCAGCGTTTGCAGCATCAGGCCGTCGCCGCCGAGCGCCACGACCACATCGGCCTGGTCGGCGGGCTGGTTGCCGTGCGCATTCACGAGCTGGGCGAGGGCCTGCTGGGCCTCCGCGCTCGGGCCTGCCACGAAGGCAATCCGCTCATATTTCCTTGGCTTCGTCATCCGGATCGGCCAGCCCCATCAAGCGCGGGCACAACGGCGTGACGCGCGCGGGCTTCGTCTATACGAGGTTTTCCGGTGTTGTCGAGGCGCGATCGCCTGCGCAAAACAGCCCCGCGCGACCGGTATCCGGTCTCGCGAGGCTGGGTCTGCCGGTTAACCAAGGCGGCTAACCGTATGTCGGCTCAGTAAGAGGTCCGGCCGCTGGTGAGTGCCGAGGCCAGCGACTGATATTCGGTGCTGTTGCGGCCCGCGATGGCTTCGATCTTGGCGAGGTGGTGTTTGGCCTGTTCGCGGTTGCCCTGTTCGACCTGCCACAGGCCGTAATATTGCCATGTGCGGACATGGTTTGGGTCGGCCTTCAGCGCGCGCTCATACCAGACGCTGGCAAGCTCGTAGTTGCCGAGCTTTCGGTACGAATAGCCGATCAGGTTGGCGACATCGGCGCGGTCGTCCTGACCGAGTGCCTTGAGCTGCGGAATGGCGGCGGCATAGTCGTTGTTTTCATAGATCGTCGTATAGGCCGCGCGATATCCCTTCAGGAAGGTCGGATCCTCGAGCGACGACTTCTTGTCGTCCTTCTTTTTCTTATCCTTGGTTGAGGACTTGGTGTCGGAGGCGGGAGGGGGCGAAGGCGTATCGGAGCCTGCGGCCTGCGCCTGAGTGATGACAGGTGCTGCTGCGAACGCGACAAGAAAAAGGGCCAGAGATATCTGCTTGATGGTCAAACTCGTCATGCCAAGTCTCCCGCTGGATCTGTAAGAGCGATGCTATACTCACTTGTCGATTTGAACACCCGTCAGGTTCAAACATTCCCCGGGTTTCCGGTCATAATTCCGTCGGGTTTCGGCTCCGGCCGGATGCCTGACATGGCCAAATTGTCATCCAGATGAACGAAAGCCACCGGCGCGCTTCAGATTGAGTTCAGCGCGGCGGACCTAGTTTTGTTGCGACGATCGGCACCCGGCCATCCGACCGGCCACCTCTCGATCGCATGAAACAGGAGACACGCCATGTTGAAGACCATTTCCGCAGCCCTGGTTGCCGCTTCGATTATCGCCGCGCCTGCAATGGCTGCCACCGTCATCAAGACCGAGCGCGGTCCGGTGACCAAGACGATCGTGATCAAGCCGTCGGTCGCGCGCTCCCATGCGCAGGTCGTTGTGGTGAAGAAGCATCGCCATCATCGCCATCACATGATGAACAATCATCGTCATGGCCACGGCCACAAGGTCGTGATCGTGAAGAAGCATCGCCACATCTGATCGCGACGGATATTTCCGTGACCGTTATTGCATAGCCCCCGCATCGAGGCGGTTCATGGAAAGAAGAACGGCCCGCGTTCATCGTGAGATGAGCGCGGGCCGGGCTTTTTAGAGAGTAGCTATTTCGAACTAGAAAGTCATGCCGGCTTTGAGCATGAACATCCGGCCGGGCAGGGGATAGATGGCGTAGGAGCCGGGCGTGAATGCGCTGGCGATTCCGTAGTCATAGTACTGGGCATCGAGCAGGTTGATGACTGCGGCCGACCAGAAGAAGCGGTCATACGCGCCACTCAATTTAAGATCGATGGTCGCATTCGCCCCGATCACGCCCTGCGTGTTGGCCTGATCGTTGTCGAGACGGCGGCTACTCCAGAAGCGCGCGCTTGCATCGAGCACGGCGTATTTCTGCCAGATGTTCCATGTGAATCCAGCGCTGCCGGACAACCGTGAAACCAGCGGCACATCCTTGCCGGCAAATGGTCCTTCCTCGAACACCGCGCGCGTATAGGCGAAGCCGCCCTTGAGCCTGAATGCTTCGTTGATGCGCAATGAGGCTTGGGTTTCCGAGCCGTAACGATGCGTTGGGTCGAGATTGTAGTTGAAGAACGCCACCGGATTGAAGTGAATCTCGTTCTTCAGGTGCATGTCGTAGTAGCTGGTCTGGATATCCAGCGGGCCGCCATGAATCTTGATGCCGCCTTCGAGATCGTAGGATGTTTGTGTTTTCAGCTCGAAGTTCTGTGCGATTGGCGGGAAAGGAAAGGTGCCTCCAAACGCTGGTCCGGTGACGACACGCTCATCGACATTCGGTGTCCGGAATGCCCTTGCAGCGCGTCCGAATACGGCGAAGTTCTCGTTGAAGCGATGCTCAAGCCCGACATGCAGCGCGTGGTTCGTTTCTTCCTTGTCGAGCGGCGTCGCCTGCGCAAGAAGGCTTCCCGCCGGTGCGGTGGGGTCGTACTTGTCGCGCGCCTTCAAACTGAGTTGTTGAATTCGTCCGCCGTAGGAGAAGTCGGTGCTCGGCAGCAAGCCAAGCGTTTGCTGGAAGTATCCCGCGATGGTTTGTTGTGAGAGGTCATAAACATGGTTCGGCGGGTCCGAGATCGTATAGCTGCGGTTCGAGGAGTATCGAGAGTCGTAGTAGTCCAGACCGGTCAGGATATTCGAAGTGATGCTGCCGAACGTGTTCTTCATACTGAGACGGGGCGTGATCGACCATGTCGTCAAATCGGAATCGACATAAGCGTAGGGGAAGCGGTCCCCGGGAAATGAAAGTACATAAGCCGGGTCACCGAAAAAGCCCGACTGCTGCTTCTTGTTCCGGACGCCGCCATCGACGATCAATTCCGCGCCAGCCCACAGTGATTTCGTGAACCCGGCGGTGACATTGACGCCCTGTTTCTTGCCGTAGTCGTTCGGTGTTGTCGTTCCTCGTAAGTCGAGCAGTTGGTTGGTAAAGTTGAAGAAGTCGAGGGTGTACATATTCGCGCGCGTGCCCGGAAAGCCGAGCTGCTGCCGGTCGCCGGACAAATTCAGAAATGCGGAGAACTCCGGCGTCGTGTAGCGAATCTCGCCGACGCCGCTCTGCTGGTCGAGCTTGTTGTTGGCCCGGTAGCCATCCGAATGGACGGCGTTGCCGAATACTGCGGATGACCAAGGTCCGTGATTGGTGCTGAACGACGCGTTTCCTTCGCGCTGTCCGTACGAGCCAACGCCACCTTCGACGCGGCCCGCATACGGCTTGCCGAGACCTGCGCCAGTCTTGGTAACGATGTTAATAACGCCACCTACGGCGTTGTCGCCATAAAGTACCGCGCCGGAATTGCCGCGCGTGATCTCGATGCGTTCGACCGATTGAATTGGAATCGTCGACAGATCGACGCCCTGCAAATCCGCCTCGTTGAGGCGGCGTCCGTTGATGAGGATCAAAGTATTCGAAGCTGCAAACGCGCCGAAGCCGCGCAAATCGACGACGCTTCCGGCTCCGTTCACGGCTCCATAGAGATTGGTCAGCTGCACGCCGGGCGCAGTGGCAATGATTTCCTGAATCGTCTGGTTCGGGGCTCGTGCGATGTCTTCCGACGTAATAACAGTGGTGGATGCGCCGACAATGCCGATGGCAGGAGCGCCTGTATTGCTGCCGGCATTGCCGCCGGTGCCGGATAAGCGCGTCGCATCGACATTGATCGGCGGCAATGAGCCGCCGTCCTGCGCGAGGGCAGGGCTCACGAGCGCCGTGCCCGCAAGGCACGCCGCTGCGAATGAAAGTCCGAGCGTCGCCGCCGGAACGAGAGATCTAGAAAAAACAGTCACGTTATAGCCCCGCTGATGATGTGATCGCGGAGGCGCGGTCAAAACGCGCAGACATGACGGCAGGCGGCTGTTTGCAGCCGCCATACGTTCCGTCCTGACTGAGGAAACAGGCCATCGGCCGAACCTCCGCAACAGTTACGTCAAGTCACCGCTGCGGAACGCCGCCCCTTCGCACGCCCCGTGCGACGGAAGGATGACCGGTACAGGCAGGTCTCCTGGCTCGCGGATCGTCGCCGTTGCCCGCCTTCCCAAGCTCGGCTGAAAAGCCTTCGCTCAGTGGCGTCGTGGACAACGGCTCACCGCTGACAGTTGCGGGGGCAGCTTCGGAATGGCCGTGCAAAGCACGGCGGCACCGAATTCCCTATTGGCCAGCTTGCGCTGGCACCTGTGCCGTGATTGCAATCAATCGGCGGAGGGTTGCCTTGTCAATGACACAATGTCCAAGAAACCCAATGCCATGGCTCAGGTCACGGACTTCATTCGGATGCGTTGCAAATTGGTGACATATGCGCCTCGTGCGGTGGTGGCGCTGCTTGCGTTGGGTCTGGGCGGTTGTGCCTGGACCGGCGGCAACGATGGCCTGTCCTACACCGCCGATCGTGGCGTCGAGAACCAGCCTTATCCGGCGAATTATCGCCCCGAATTGCTGGCGCTGCTGCGAACTTACCTGAACGACCCGGCCGGTGTGCGTGACGCGATGATTGCCCAGCCCGCGCAAAAGGAGGTCGGTGGCCGCCAACGCTACGTCGTGTGCGTGCGATTCAATGCGCGAGGGACGGGCGGACGATATGCGGGCGCGAAGGAACGCGCCGGGATGTACATCGATGGCCGGCTCGATCGCATCATCGAGGAGGCTGGTGAACTGTGCGCGGGCGCGACCTATGCCGCGTTTCCGGAAATGGAAAAGCTAACGCGCTGACAACGCGCGGGAGAATTGCATGACGTTGAAATCGGCCGGTCGGTTGGCTCTCTGTTTGCTGATGTGCCTCGGCGTCGGTCTTCTGGAATCGTTTGTGACCCGACCCGAGATTCCGGTGTGGTACGCAGCGCTGGCAAAGCCATGGTGGACTCCGCCGCCGGTGGTTTTCCCGATCGCGTGGACGCTCCTCTATATTCTGATGGCTATCAGCCTGTGGCGGTTGTGGGATCGCGTAACGCCGTCAGCCGCGCGGGCATCCGCCATCGCATGGTTCTTCATACAGCTTGCATTGAATGCGGCGTGGTCGCCGGTATTCTTCGGCTGGCACGGCATCCGCACCGCGCTTGTCATCATCGTCGGTTTGTTGATCGCCATTGTGATGACAATGATCGCGGCGTCTCGTGCGGACAAATCTGCGGCATGGCTGCTCGCACCGTATTTGTTGTGGGTTGCCTACGCGACGACGCTCAATGCTGGCGTCGTCGCGATGAACTGATGTTCTCTATGAGAAGTGCTTGACGATGGCGTCGAAGCCGTTCCGCCAGGCTTTTACGTATTCGACATCGAGCGGGGTCGGTTCGGCGGCAACACGAACGATCACCAACTCGCTGATGGGATCGATGTAGATATACTGCCCGTGAATGCCGAGGCAGCACAGCGTGCGTCGCTTGCGGTCGATCTGATAGAATTTGCTGCGGTAGGCTGCGTCCGGAAACAGCTCCGCGAAATCGCCGCGCGCCCACGCCGCCGGATCGCCGTTGTCGTTGATGTCGTCGATCCACCAGCCCGGCACCACCTGCCTGCCGTCGGCGACGCCGCGCTGCCGGATCATCTCGCCGAAGCGGGCGAGATCGCGGGGCGCTGCGCAGATGCCGCCTGCGGCGCGCATCGCGCCTTCCGTATCGAGCGTGATGTAGGCGTCGGTTTCCGCGCCGAGCGGAGTCCAGAGATACTCGCCGAGCAGGTCGGAGAGGGCGCGGCCCGCGGCGCGCTCGTAGACCCAGCCGAGCAGGTCGGTGTTGGTCGAGACATAATGGAATGTGTCGCCGTGCTTTTTGCCGTCCGGCTTTTGGGTCGCGAGATATTCGCGCAGCGCCATGGTGCTCTGACCCGGCTTGATGACATCCCATCCCACCGCGCGCCGATAGCGCGCCACATCGCCATCCGGATCGAGATAGTCCTCTGTGAATGAGATGCCGACCGACATATCGAGCAGATGACGAACCGAACAGCCGCCATAGACGGAGGACGAGACTTCAGGGACATAGTCGGTGACAGGGCGGTTGGGATTGAGAAAGCCTTTATCGGCGAGAATGCCGCCGAGCGCGCCGCAGATCGACTTGCTGACCGAGAACACGATATGCGGCGTCGTCGCATCCATGCCACCGGCATACCATTCGGCCGCAATCTGCCCGCGCCGGAGAACGACAAATCCCTTGGTGTAGGTGCTGCGCAGCGCCTCACGCAATGTCGTGGCGCCCCCAAGTCCGTCGAACGCGACGTGGCCGATTTCGGCGGGCGAATTTTCCAGCGCAGCAGGTTGTTTAGACGCTGCGATATTTGCCGTTGGCAACAGGCGACGAACGTTATGAAAGCTCCAGTCGTTGTGCGGCTGGGTGCGCCAGTTCGCGAGCGTCACCAGATTTTCCCGCGCAGGCGGAAATTCGGTCATCGGGCTCTTCGGCTGACTCTTTGCGGTCGGTTTAATCGTCATGTTGATTGTCATGATTTTCTCTGGCTGGACGGGGAGCGGCATTTTGCGTGTTAATCCGCGCAAGACAACATTGCGCCGCACAACAGGACGGGGTTGCCGGAGAGAATCGGACTCGGAAAGGCAATTCTGGCAAGGGGAGCGGCGCAAAACATTGCGCGAGACTCTTTTTGGAGTCGGCGTTCAAATCATTTCATGACACGCATGATTCTCAGACTTGCCCCTGCGGAGCCCCTTGCCTCGATGCTGGCTGTCACCCTTGCGGTTGCAGCTGCCCTCAATGCCTGGTGTCTGTCCGCCTATCTTTGATTTGGCAACGCAAACGGCCGAACCGGATATACCGATTCGGCCGCGTGGATTTCTGCGTTAGACGGCGTTTACTGATTGTAATCCGAATACTTGAACGCCGGCATCGCCTTCAACTGGTCCTTGGTGCCGCTCATGACCGCGTGATCGGGATACCAATGATCCTTGGTCGTCTTGGCGGTCATGCCGCCACCTGCTGCGCCGGTCGTTGTTGACGGTCTGGCGGTAGACGACGAGCCCGGTGCTGCCGGCGCTGTTGCTGCTGCCGAGCGGACCGGTTCATCGACCCACTTCAACTTGTCGAACGAGACCGCGATGTTGTGTTCGCCGACACCGAGGAATCCGCCGACACCGATAACGATCGCGTTGATCTTTCCGCCGTTGTCGATCAGCACTTCGTTAATGTCGCCGAGTTTCTCGTTGGAGTCGTTATAGACCGCAAGGCCCACCAGCTTGGACGCGCGCCAGTTGCCCTTCAAATTGGTTTGCACGCTGGATGTCGATGCGGCAGGGGCTGCGGCGGGCGCCGCGGAAGGTGATGCCGGAGTTGTGGTCTGTGCGAACGCTGCGCCACCGGCCAAAGCGGTTCCGAGCAGAGCTGCCGCCACATATTTCTTAATCATCGGATTCTCCTTTCAATAAATCGATTGAAACGAGAGAACCCAAACCGCACGCATATGTTCCGGGAACAGTCGCTGTTCCGTGTTATCAATTAAGGAGGTTGCGTGGCACCTTCTCGGCGCGAACCGGAACCCCGCCGTTTTCGATCGCGGCCTGGAGATCGTTCAACTGGGCTTCGAGATATTCGTTCGCAGCCAAGAGCGCCATCAACGCGCCTCGGGTGTCACCGCCGCACTGTGCGATGACGTCATCAAGGGCATTTTCATAACGGTCGTCATGTTGCTTTGCGTAACTCATGATCATCCTCGTTCCATCTGCCTGACTCGCCCCTACCTGCGTAGGGAACGGTGACGAGACGGTGACCGTTCCAAGGCAGGGCGATTTGTCCACGCAATTCACAGGCGGTTTCGCGCTTTTTGGCGCTTTCCGCGGGAATATCCGGTTGTGGCGTCGGGGCTATTTCGCGGCCAGGTCGACCGACCAGATGTCGAAAATCCCGAGATTATAGAGGAAGGCAAGGATGGCGATCACGCCGATGGCGGCGATCATGTATTTGTGGTGCGCGCGAAACCCGACGTTGCCGCTCATGCGAAATCTCCCGCGCGGCGATGCGCCGTCTGTAATCGCCTGCAACAGTGGTGCCGTAAATCGCACGACGGTGCAAATCCGATGTGCCCATTTTGACCGGCCAAGCGTTCGACAGATGCCGCCCCGGAATCGCCCTGGCGGTCTTGTCCCGGCGCGGCGGCGCTGATAGCTGTTCCCTCCTTGCCGGTTTAGCTCAGCGGTAGAGCAGCGGTTTTGTAAACCGAAGGTCGGGAGTTCAATCCTCTCAACCGGCACCACATTCTCGCGAACGCGGCGCCGCAGGCGGCGTTAACCTTCCACTTTCCAAAACCTTATTGAAATCGCTCGCAATTGAACGAGCGGGGATGCTTACGCGTTAGGCTTACCTGACGATTGGGCGGCGCCTTTAACTTCTGAAATGGCCCGCTCGACTAAGGTACAGCTTCAATCGAAGGCATATCCCATGCGAGTGATAACGGCTCTGGCATTACTGATCGGAACGGCGGCCACCGCTTTGGCCGATACCGGTCCGCTGATCGTGATTCCCGGCCGGGCCGGTGTGCCGGTCATGATCAACGGCCGCGACGCGTCCTACGCTGTGGTCGAGGGCGAATGGGGCCTTGCAAGAAATTTCAAGAATGCGGACCGCGTCTATGGCGGCTGGGATCGCTACATCGGGCCGGAGGTCGGCCATTATTATCCGACCGCCGGACATCGGCCGGGCTACGGACGTCTCGAGATTCAGCCCTCAGCCAATCGCGCGTTGCCGGAGCCGGCCGAGAGTTATTACCGTTCGTGGTCCGCGCAATCCGCGCCACCCGCGCCGCAGCAGCACTACGACGTTCCCGAATATCCGCCGGCGATTATCGAAGCGCCACGACCCCACAGCTACCGGCCGAACGGATTCCGGCCGGATCTGAAAAAGTAGATCAACCAAAACAAAAAGCGTTCAACAGGAGAGAGTAATGCGTCAGATGATTGCAGGATTGATTGCGGGCGTGGCGTTTGCCGCGACCATGGCAACGGCAGCGCCCGCGCAGGCATGTGCTGTGACCGACCCGTGCGGCAGCTACGGCTATTACGCGTACAACAACGGATGTGGTTACGGTGCCTGCGGCGTGCGCGAGCGTCTGGCCGATCCGGCAGGCCCGCAGTATTACTGGGTCAATCAGGGACCGACCTTTACCGGCCCCGGCCGGTTCGCTCCGGTGCCGACCTATCAGGAACGCGCCGTGGTCGGATCGCGCTACTATGGCCGGGCATATCGCTACGGTTATGATGGCGGCCCGTACGGCAACGCCACCAGCCACTATTATGATGGTGCGCCCGCCCTGCAGGGACCGGCGGTCTACAGCTATCGCTTCGCCCGCCGCCATTACCATCGCGGCTACCATCACATGCATCATCGCTCGTATCGCGCCGCGCCGCGCTATTATCACGCGCGTCACTACGGCCATCGCGTGAAGCCGCTTCGCTACAAGTACTGAGTTCAGGACGATTTGAAATTCGGACGCCCGTCTGCTTCATGCAGGCGGGCGTTTTGATTTCAGCCCATCAGGCCGAGGCGGCTTGTGCCGATATAAAGCGCGAGCGCTGCGGCGTTCGACACGTTGAGGCTCTTGATCGCGCCGGGCATGTCCATGCGCGCGACCACGCTGCAGGTCTCGCGTGTTAGCTGACGCAGTCCCTTGCCTTCGGCGCCCAGCACCAGCGCCAGCGGCGCATGCAACGGCACGGCGCTGAGATCGCTCGCGCCTTCGCTGTCGAGGCCGACGGTCAGGAATCCCGCTTCGTTCATTTCGCCGAGTGCGCGATGCAGGTTCGGCACTTCGACCATCGGCACCAACTCGAGCGCGCCGGACGCGGATTTCGCCAGCACGCCGGTGGCTTCCGGACTATGCCGGCCGGTGGTGACAATCGCCTTGACGCCGAATGCTGCTGCCGAGCGAAGGATCGCACCGACATTGTGCGGATCGGTGATCTGGTCGAGCACCAGCACGATGCCGTCTTGCGGCAGCTCGTCGAGATGCAGGCCGGGCAGGGGATCGGCCTCCATCAGCAATCCCTGATGCACGGCATCCGGTCCGAGCCTGTGGTCGATGTCGCCCGGATGCACCAGCTCCGGCGGGACGCGGGTGTCGATCTTCTCGTCGGCGAGCCGCCGGGCCACGTTTTCGGTGACGAACAGCTTGCGGATGCGGCGGTCGGGATTGGCGAGAGCCATGGTTACCGAGTGCCAGCCATAAAGAATGACAGGGCCTTCGCCCTTGGCGTGCCCCTTGGAGCCGCCTCTGGAGCCGCCTTTTGCCCCCACCTTGGCGTCGCGGTCGCGCCAGTGAGGACGTCCGCCCTGAGGTTTCCCCTGATGCTTGCTCTGATGTTTCCCTTGCCGGTCTCCGGAAGGGCTTCCCTGACGCTCCCGGTCCCGGTCGCCGCCGCGCCCGCCTGTTTTCGGGCCTTTGAAACGTGATGTCCGGTCTCGATCGCTCATGCAGCCTTGTCCCACGCGGCTGAAATAATGGCAATTTCCGGCTTTGGACGGCGGGGATGGAAATGTGACATTTATCCCGGCGTTGGTTGACTTTACCCCGCTGCTTCGCCCATAAACGCGCCGACCGGGCGCCCGTTCACGGGCACGCTTTTTACCGTCATCCATGGCCGTTCAACCACCCCTGCTTGGGTGGGCGAGGGTGTCCGATGGCGTCGAGCGGGGGAGTGTCCCGAGTGGCAAAGGGAGCTGACTGTAAATCAGCCGCCGTATGGCTTCGAAGGTTCGAGTCCTTCTTCCCCCACCAAATTGAAAACGCTCGAGAAATAGAATTTCTCGAGCGTTTTTTCTTTAATGACACTTCATCCAATTTGGATAGGGGTAACCGGGTGGGTAACGACTTCCCCATCGTGACGGGCTTTAATTCCGGCAACTCCCGTGCGTGCGGAACGCGACGGTGGGCATTCGGGCCGCCAAATTCACTTTGACGGATCACGGCTTAGCTTCAGTCGCGAGCAAACCTCGCGTAGCTAGCTTACTCGCGGTCGGTTCTCGCAAATTCAAGCATTTTGCCAGCTGATCAATGTCTGTATGAACTGCGCGGAAGCTTTGAGGTCGCTGACAGGTTCAGCCTCGCACTCAGCCTTCGGTTTCGAGCGAGCCCTTTTTTGCGATGCAGAGGATGCTTGCCCCTCGAACAATCGTATTCACGGCAAAGTAAGATTAGCCAAGTGGGGGGTCGTAGCGTTGTAGACGCAGGGGCGCAGCGCGAAAGCAGGATTTGTTTCCGACCTACTCCAAACGCGATGGGAAAGAAGCAGCGAACATTCTGCATTGCGCATGCCCCCTTAACGTGACGCTGTTGTACAATCTGGGAATGTTTATGACCGAACCTACTTGGCGGACGTGGCAGCTGCGCGATTGGAATAAAGCGCTCGTTAGCGCCATATTCGAAAAACGTCCGCACGCCAATCTGCCGATTACTTGGATGGATGTAACACCAAAGTTCCTCGTAACCGTCGCCGAAGCATCTATGTCGGAGGCGGACGTGGTCCGCGATGCATTTCTGGACCACTTTAGAAAACAGCGGGGATCATTATTTCGTTTAAGCCTAATTCCCAGCCAGTGGAGTCCAAACTCGGCTGAATTGCCATTCTTCGCCTATCTCTATCTTTCGCTACTCGCGGCGTCCGCTGACGAAGACACGCATGATGAGGGTAATTTTCGCAATCGACTGGGAAAAATGCTCGGCTCGCAGTCGGGTGCAAAGTATGAGCCGTACGAGCTGGCGGATCTGTGGAGAAAAGCTCGACAATGGAGCGTTGACACCTCTCGGCCTCGTACGCGTAAGCTTTTGCTGCCTGATCCAGGATCTGAAACTCGTATAGGTTATTCGAAAGGTCTCGCTTTTCCTGGGTTCAAGGACTTCAACGCGCTCGCTCACGTGCTCGCGCAACAGCAGTTAAACAGCGAATCTCCCCTAAGACACATACTCAGCGCCATTGCGAGTTCTTCATGGAAATTTTCTGATCGTTTTCGTGATGAATTCCGATCATTCCTAAATCTCGTATCCAGCGGTGCTCGGACTGAAATGTTTAGTTCAGCGCTTTGGAGTGCTATTGCAGATGCTGATTGGGGCCGACCGATACCTAGTAAAGGCGTTATTCGTTCGGTTAAGATTCAGCTAGAACTGATACCGGCAGACTTGGACGACGATGCGTATCTGCTTTTACTTTCAGCCGGGAGCCCGCCGAGCCTGGAAGGTTGGAAACAAACCGTAATCCCGAGGCCGATTCTTGAGTACGACCGAGTTCTTACACCTTCACACCTGGACACGGATCGGACTGCAAATCCAATTGATCGACTCTTGGAAGGGGCCGCTGCACAGAAAAGCTTCGCCCGCATTGACTCTAACTTGGTGCGTCGTATTCAAGAGAAACTTCTGGTTTTTTCGCAGGATGATTTTGGACGATGGATTGAGACGACATCGCTCACGGATGTGCCAAAATACTGGCTTGTCCTACACGCATCTTTAAAGGACACGCTTGATCGCATCGATCATAGAGTTAACGGTCAGAACCAATCACAGTATCCGCTACGAGATTCTAGCTCGTGGGTTCTAAGCGGGCCGTATCTAGCCTCTGACCATCGAGAGAAGCTTTTAGAGGTCTTTCCGCGTCATCCGGCATTTCAATCTTACGTCTGTCAACCACGCATTTATCTGCTTGATGCTATACGTCTCACTACTGGTGTATTTTTTAAGTGGCCGGTTCTCCCAAAGGTTCGCGCTGAGCAGGCGGCAAAAATAAGTTGCGATGCAAGCTTCGGCGGCGGCGCAACCGTTACGGCCTTCGATTTAGAAGTGATAGGAAGAACGCCAGACGGCAATCTGACATTTGGATTTCCGGAGGAACATGCGCGACATATTGAAGGTGCGGGAAAAATTGTATTGTCGGCCTTTGCCGACGGGCAAACCGAAGCCTTTACTGAAACGCAAGTTGAAATTGTATCTGAATGTATCGACTGCGAACTGCGAAATGTCAGCGATTTAGAAGATTGGCTCTTGGACAGCCCTAGAGGCCAATTAGAGCCTGCCAGTACCGAACTAACGCAACCAATTTCAGAATGGTTGCCAGCTAACGCGCAGCCGCAATGGACCCCGCTCGAGCGTTGCAATTCTATTTTATCATCGCCGCAATGGATCGCGCTCGGCGAACAGTCGGCCCAGTGGCGGGCCTTCACCGATGGTCTTTGCGGGATATTCGGTCGAAAAGCGCAACTCGGAGTTCAGGATTTTTTCGACTTTGTTGCTCAGATTTGGGACGGCTCATACGCCCAGCTTTGGTTGAAAATTGAAGACCTACAGCAAAATGGTTATGTTCGCCGGCTTTACCGACGAAGATGGCGCGGTAGCGTTTTCACTGCGTGTCCACTTAGGATATCTATCTCTAATGGTCGCGCTCGTTTGTCGGGATTGCTGCCCACTGGAAAGCGTCGTGAACTTCGGATCTTCGCTGAAGCTCTGAATTTGCAGTGCCGGCAAGCTTATCATTCATCTACCGACACGTACGGCGCTATTGAAGTAGCGGGCATCAATCCGGAGCAGGCGAATGAGTTGGTTAAGATGCTGAACATTGCGCCGGCTGACCAAACCAATTTGGAGCTTATGACCCTTCCGAGTTGGGATGAGATTTTTAGTAAGCCAGCCTCTCAAGCGTTTAATGGAGAGGTATCATTCTGGGCGCAGGAGGAAACCCGCTTCGTATCCGCGCTTCAAAACTCGCCCGATAAGATCGTTCTCGAGCGACGGGCTTTTGAAAGGCGTCAAGAACATTTCAGCGTTATAGCGCCAGGGTTCAGTTGGTTCACTAATAGCCGGCTTTGGGGTTTTCTCGCGAGAAAAGTGCTGTCAAATCAACCCATCGCGAACTTCGATGAACTGGGCAACGTGATGCTCACCGGTCCGGAAATGACCCTTCCCATATCCGTCTCCCAACTTGTCTTGGCTTTGGGCGGAGGACTGTGCTTTCGGAATGAGGTTGGCCACATCATCTATACTGCAAGCGAAATCTGGACGCCGGCAATTTGCCTAGCCAGCTGGAAAACGCATGGGACCATCGAAAAGGATCTGGTCGAAAGCTACGCTCTGAAACGATGGCGCTTCGCATTGGCACTCAAGACGGGTCGTCTGCAAGGACGAGCGTTGACGCCACAACAATAACGGGCAAAAATAGAAAAAACAATCGACGGGCGATATGGGGGAATAGGTGGAGGATAAACTGTTTTTGGGGATCGTTCTCTATGCTCATCCCTCCGACAACGCAGGTTACTCCGAATTTTGCAGGCTTAGACCCACACATCGCCAAGAAGACGGAAGTTGGATTGCGCTACTAAATGCGAGTGTGGACTTTCCCGATGAGGGACTCGTCTTCTGGTGGCAGCCTGCTCAGGCCGCACCTAAAGGCTCGGGGTGGATATTCAAGGTCTCCCCCCAACCATTTTATGATGGGGCGAGAAAGAAAGATCGCTATCAGGTTGCTGATTCGTTTTTGCCTCAACGTGCGTTAGAGCTTTTAACTATTCCGGGTGCGACGGACAAAGGTAAGCTTCGTAAGATTCTAGCTGTCGGGAGCTTTCCCTCAAGTCCTGTGCCAATTGGACTTCCGCTTTTCTCGATTCCTGAAGATGAATCGGGACATATCGCAGTCGGACCAATGGAGTATACGCTCTCAGGGAGCGACGGAGACAGGCAGCGTGAAATCCAGATACGGGCCGACAGCGGCTTTGTTCGGACCCATCAAGCAGACCCAGCGTTATTTCAAGGGATATTTGCAGGGGGGCAGTCGCACAAGATGCTCCGTCCAAATGCGATTCTGGGAAAACCTAATGGACTGTTTTGTGTCCAGTCTGATGAAGACTTATTGCATTCGCTGCTAACTAGAATCCGCAAATGGAGTAATTCTAGTGCCGACGCCCTCGGTATTACCAAAAGACTATTGGACGCTTACATCGTTACGTTCAGAGACCAAGAGCTTTTGGCGGACGATTTTGCTCGTGAAAAGTCTCGAGCCGAGGCTGCGGAGAATCTTGTTGGTCAGATGTTGAAGTCCAGGAAAGGCCTGGAGCTATTAATTGATACTCTCTACGCGAACCCGAAAATTGCTGAGAATATTTCTGCGAGAGTTGAGGCCGATATAGCGGTCAAAAAGCAGAAAGAAGAGCACAGATTAGACGCGGAGTTCGCTGAAAAGAAGATTCTACTCGCCGATTTAGAGAAAAGGCTCGCCGAAGCCAGAACTGCATTTGAGGCGATTGAAGACCGTCTTCAAGAGAAGCTCGCGAACGAGAAGAAACTTGATGAACGATCAAAACATGCTGCAGCAAAGCTGTTTTCGCAGCACATGATGGATGCTGAAAATCAAATCATCACAACCCTTTTGCAAAATTCGATTGTCAAGACGCTGTCACGTCGTATCGACCGTGTAGAAAGCGAGAACAGGTTCTCTCCGGCTGTACAGTCTTTAGCGATTCCCCCCGTCGCAGATATTGTTGCGTTTAGAAAATTGATTGGCAATGCGGCGATTGCGTTTAATTTGGACCCGCGAAATCTTGGGATAGCGGTAGCGCTAGCGGCAGGTAAAGGAAATTTGCTTGCGTACGGTGACAGTGCTTCACAGCTAGCGAGAGTTACAGCGCTCTTGCTGGGCGGACAGCGTGCTCGCGCTGTATTCGTATCGCCGACTATGTTTTCAATTTCGGACCTTATGTCTTCGGCTGTTTCGCCCGTGATAGAGAGAAACGGTCAGCCAGAATCTTTGGGCGATTTTTTGGAGGGGCAGTCGAGTGAAAGTTCTGTTTCTGCGATTGTTCTTGAAGGCGTGAACCGTGCCCCGTTCGAAAGCCTGATGCGGGACATTGTGGTCGCGTCAAATCCGGAAGCGCATGAGATTGGCATACCGTATCGTAAGGCAAATGGTTCGCCAGGTTTTGTGTACATCGGTGGCCGCACCGTATTTGTGAGCACTCTTGTTCATGGAGACACAGCATTCTTGATTCCAAAGGAATATGCTGCGTCCGTACCATTGCATTGTGCTGTCAGTGGCCAATTTTACCCAGCTCTATCTAACGATGATGCTGCGTCGTTTCCGGGTCTGGCATCCAGTGCTTGGTCTTCTTTGCGAACACCGCTCTCTGAATCCACAATCGGTTCGCTCCGGAACCTCGGGTCGAGGCCCCCGTTTGCCAGCAGCGAGTTCTTGGAATTGTTTGCAATGCGAGTAGCAGCTGTGATCGGTGATATCGATCAAGCAGTCGCGGAAACTCTAGTTGCCTTCTCCTGTGGTCGCGTTTCCGACAACGAGCTGGATACAATACTGGCAAGTCTATCCGGGACGACGCACAGAATATTCAATGATCGAGCGCGATCTTCAAACATCACAATGGCAGCGAAGTTTTTCGCCAAGGAGTCCTAAGCATGAACGGGCCGTTGGGTGATTTTGAATCGCTTCGGAATTTCTACATAACGTATCTCGATACAGCTTTCAGGATTGGTGATCCGGAAGTTCAACAGGCACGGCGTCGACTTTTGGAGGAGCCGGGTACGCTGTGTGCAGAGCCTTATCTTGAACCGCTACCTCGGTATTCGAGCTCTGGTGTCGCCATCGACGATCTCGTGAATGCGTCGCAGTGGTTGCCCGGTTTCGATTCCGAAGACCGACGAGTATTTGTTGAACTAGCCCGTGCCGGCCTCGTGCCTGTAAATTCCAGCGGTCATGCCAAGTTTCAACTCTATAAACATCAGCTTGAAATGCTCAAGCGAGGAGTCGGCCAAGGAACGCCAGGAGTTGTCACATCAGGTACGGGCTCGGGAAAGACCGAGTCGTTTGTTCTGCCAATATTGGCGACCATAGCGAGGGAAGCGCGTCAGTGGCCACCAAGTGCTGACCTTTCGAATTGGCAACCGTGGTGGCTCACTTCAGATCAATCGTCGCCAGAAGACTGGAGTGCATTCAAGAAAACAAAAGCTGGCGCACCTGAGGATTTTCTCACCTTTCAACGCGATGCAGAGAATTCAGCGCGTCCGAAAGCAGTGCGCGCTCTAATTCTTTATCCAATGAACGCACTCGTTGAAGATCAAATGGTGCGATTGCGCAAATCGCTCGATTCGGACGAAGCGCATGCGACTATGGAGCGTGAATTCAATGGGAATCGTATCTTCTTCGCAAGGTACACCGGTGCTACACCCGTAACAGGATGGTCCAAGCATCCAAGATTATCGAAGAAGGGTACTCCGACGGATCTCCGCAATAAGACAATTTCGCGCTCCCGAAGAAGGATCGAGGAGCTCTGGAATTGGCTGTCGCAAGCTGACAAAACCCATACGGAAGCAACGAACGAACTTGGGCGTGCCAGAGCCGCAGAGGAACCGTTCGACGAGGATCTGCCGTTTAATTTTCCCCGTGTTCCGGGGAACGAGACGGTTAGCCGCTGGGATATTCAGAAATATCCGCCGGACATTTTGATCACTAACACCAGCATGCTTTCCGCGATGCTTGTGCGAGAGATAGACGAGCCGATATGGGAGGCAACTCGCAAATGGCTGGAAAGTGATCCGAACTCATACTTCTTTCTCGTACTGGATGAGCTGCATCTCCAACGAGGAACAGCCGGCACGGAGGTTGCGTTTTTGATCAGGAAGCTGCTTTTCCGCTTAGGATTGCATCTTCCAGAACATCGAAAAAAGCTGCGGATACTTGCTTCCAGCGCTTCGCTGCCTCTCGACGGACAGGAAGCGGGGGCTAGCCTACAGTATCTTTGGGACATGTTTGGTACATTCGGATTAGACATTGATCCTGAGTTAGCTACGAAGAAGGATTGGGCCGAATGCGTTGTATCTGGGTCGCAGGAGCCAGTTCCCAGCAGAGATACAAAACTATCCGCCAGTGAGTTAGTTGAAAGCGTTAAGCAGATATTGCTGCCAGATGGTAACTTGCGCAGTCCAAAGGATGCTGAAGTCCACTGGAACAGAGTTGCCCGAGCACTTAGAGCTGCCGACTCCGGTGCTGCGATTAATTCCGGGATTCGAGCGATCGAGGCTGCGGGCCATCTTCTCCAAGCGTCTTGCGTTGATCCTGTTGCCGCAACGACGAGAGCTACATCGGTGGTCGAAATTGCGCGTCGCATTTTCGGCAACGATGGAGATGCGGATGCCGCGCTTCACGCTCTTTGTCATCTACGGGCCGGGTCGGATAACTGGATGGCATGGTACGGCGAGCCGTTTCCCGGAAGTTCCCCTAGCTTTCGGGTGCATCTCTTCTTACGTGCCTTGGAAGGTTTGTTTGTTTCACCACGTCTGTCGCTATCGGAAGAACCCTCTGAACTTCGCCGAGCTATCTTCGGTGAGCTATCGGTCGAACGCGGCCAACGTTTTGGTCCGAAAGGAAGCGACGGGCGTTATTCACGCTTTTTTGAGCTTCTATACTGTGAAGCTTGCGCAGTCCTTTATCTAGGCGGTATGCGCGGAAAGAGCTTGAGTGGGAGACGTCAGGAACTGCTACCTCACGATCCTGATCCTGAAAGCCTCCCTGAGCACTCGAAGTCTCAACTTTTTGAAGATTTGTCTGCCTTAGATTTTGGACTGTTTTTGCCAATTATAGAGCGGTTTGAGCCATTAGGTTCTGAAAAACTGACGCAGGAAATGAAGGGAAAGTGGGTTCAAGCGTCGCTTGATCCGTTCACTGGCACGGTGACTAAAGTCATGACAGGCCAGGATTATGAGGAAGGTATCAAAGGATACTTATATTGCGCTCCTGTCGAAGATGAATGGAAACGTAAGGAAACGGATGCTGGAACGGCGGTACCTTTTCAGTGTCCCTGTTGCGGCGAATCGTATGATCGCCGTAGGCAATCTAGTCGCTCTTCGCCGATAAGAAATTTCCGAGTCGGCTTTGCTAAGACCTCACAATTGCTCGCGAGCGAGTTGTTAGGGACCCTTAAGAGAGATGATCGCGACGCCAAACTTGTGTCGTTTGCGGACAGCCGACAGGATGCTGCGCGAGCTGCATGGGAGTTGGAGAGCCGGCATCACGACGATATACGGAGAGAATTATTAGTAGCTGCCTTAACAGAGGCAATTGAAAATCGACCGTCGCGTGAGTTTCTTTTGGCGCAACATAAAAAATTATCGTCCGAGATTATAGCCGACCCATACAACTACGAACTGTCGCAGAAAATCCCCGAACTAATAAAGGCAATAAAGGCGGCAAATGATGATTCCGTTCAACTCGATTCCGTTATTGATCTAACGGAGGGGGCGGATCTTCACGTCAAGCGGGTACTTGCGCGAATGATTGAATTAGGCATCCATCCGACCGATCCAACGGGCGTGTCTCCAATTATCGTGAAGGAAGGTGACGTTGAGTTTGCGTTCGCGTGGGAAGATTTGTTTGAGAGAAAGAATGATGCAATGTTATGGCGACAATCGATGTCGCATGAAGTGCCTCTTCAGCGAGCCAGAAAGGAGATAGTCGATAACCTCGGGAAGTTAGTGAATCAAACCATATTCTCGAAGACTTATTTTGCGCTTGAGGAAGCGGGATTTGGTTATCCCTGCTATCCGGCAACGTTAGATGGCAGGTCGTCGGTTGCTCATTACGATGCTCTTATCCGCGTTCTCGGCGACAGCTATCGATATCTACCGAGTGTCTGGCAAGCGGATATAGATCGAGAATGGGATAGTTGGGGAAGTCTTTTAAAATCGAACCGACTCCGCCGTTTTGCTGAGGCGGTGTGGGGTGACGGAGCACGAGCGAAGATTGATGAGTTTTTCGAGAAGCTGCGCACTGTTGGGCATCGCGGTGGTGCCCTTCGCGCCTCCGCGCTCCATTTCAAGCCCGTCAGTCCGAAGGACCCGTATTGGAGATGTGACAACTGTGGGCGTGTTCACCTCCATCGCGGCACTGCGTTATGTACGCGCTGCTTCATCGCGTTACCTAGTGAAACATCCGGCTTGAGTGAAGATCTGAGGCAACGCAACTATCTCGGTCTTCGTGTAACCTCCGGCATCGGCGGTTTCAGGATGCGAACCGAAGAGCTGACGGGTATGACCCAAAATCCGGCAGCGCGCCTAAGACGCTTTAAAGGCGTTCTGATCGACGATAGCGATGATATCTTGCCAAAGGGTGTTCCGATGCCTGGCGGAGTCTCGCAGCAACTAAAAAGAGCAGCGCGCGTAGTCGATGTGCTGTCTGTTACGACGACCATGGAGGTCGGCGTCGATATTGGCTCCTTGCGCGGTGTATTCCAGGCAAATATGCCTCCTCAACGATTCAATTACCAGCAACGAGTCGGTCGCGCCGGACGTCGAGGTCAATCCTTTTCCACGGTCCTAACCGTGTGCCGCAGCCGAAGTCATGATCTCCATTATTTTAAGCACCCGCGCCAGATAACAGGCGATCCTCCGCCGCCTCCATTTCTTACAAAAAACCTTGCCCTTATTTCGAGGCGGCTCGTCCGGAAGGTCTGGCTAACGGAAGCGTTCCGAACGATGCGCGCGGAATGGGACAACATTTGGCCAGCAGATCTAATGGAAAAGCCAGATGTCCATGGCGAGTATATGAGTTGTGGATACTTCCATGACAATATCGAAACGATTGAGCCGCGACTACGTAAGGCCCTTGCTGCATCGGAACCGTTCATGAAACGGTTCGCATCACTTTGTTCTGCAGATAGTGAACTTGACTTGGAGGATGTTCTTTCCGGTCTAACCACCAAACAGTTCATCGATGACATAGTCTCCTGCACGAGATCGATGCCGGGTCGACACGGGCTTGCTCAGGCTCTCGCAGAAATTGCACGTTTCCCAATGTATGGGATGCCAACACGTGTCAGAAATTTATATACCAAACTGCAGATCGACAAAGAGGACGACGAGGTCGATGTTGGTTCGATGGATCGCGATCTGGATGTTGCGATTCAGGAATTCGCACCAGGCCGGTCGCTTATGCAGGATAAGCACATTCACTATTGCATAGGATTTACCGGGGATCTTTTGCCAAAGGCTCACTTCAAGAAAAGTGAGCCTTTCCGAGTCGAACCCACCGGCCCCGGATTAGTAGACCCATTTCACATCTCTCAGTGCCCTGAATGCGCCGCGTGGTCTCGTAAGGATAGTGCCTCCGCAGAAACAGAACCTTGTGCGTCTTGTGGCGCGGAAATTCCTTCTGACGCGGCGAGGGAATGCTTTGCGCCGGCGGGATTTTTGACCGACTTTTCACGGTCAACAGACAAGGAGCACGAAGAATTAGCGACGCGGGCAAACCGGACTTCAATTGCGGAGGCATCTCCGATCAGTCTCGATCCCACAAGGGATACGAATCTGGCTCTAAGATTGCTATCTCAGACTCAATTGTTGCGGCTCAACCGGGGGGAATGGAAAGATGATCGCTGGACCGGATTTAATGCAGCTTACGGGGGTTTAAAGAAGACTCTCAACAACAAGAATATTTTCGTCAACGACGTTTGGGTCGACGAGAGGGCGTATGAGAAGGCGAGAGGCGTTTATTTCAATGCCGATAAATCAGGCACAATGCTTTCAGAGTTCTTTATAGCTGCACCAAGAGTAACCGATGCAATCTGTTTAGGACCTCAAAAGATTTCGGCAGGTTTGTTGCTTGATCGAATGCACAGTAGAAGCGCGCATCGATTCCCTCTCACACCTGGATTCCGCGCCGGCGCAATTTCGGCTAGCTTTCTGCTAGTTTACGCAGCGGCCAAGCGGCTTGATGTTTCGCCGGAAGAGTTTGAGGTACTTGAGCCTAGGATTGTCGTTGATACGGCGTCCCAGCAACGCGTGCCAATGATGCAGATAGCAGACAACTTGATAAATGGTTCAGGACTGTGTGAACGACTTGCGACGGTCGAACCGTCTGGTATGCCGCTGCTCGGCGAGTTGATGCGGCAGATTGTTTGCGAGCCGTCTGAGTATCCACTGGCAGATCTCCTCTCAGGCGACCATCCAGAGCGATGCGATCAGGCCTGCTATGTGTGCATGCAGAGATTTGGAAATCAGCCGTATCACGGTCTGCTGGATTGGCGGTTAGGTCTTGATGTGATCACTCTGCTGCGAGATCCGAAGTTTATAGCGGGCATTGATGGAAATTTCTCCGCGCCTGGATTGCGTGATTGGCCCGACCTGGCTCGACGTTATGCAGAAGAGGTGAGACGACTGCTTCCAAAATCTGAAATTCGTACCGTAGAGGGATTAGAATTAGTGAGGCTGGGCGGTGTTTCTGAAACGTGGATGGCGATTGTCCATCCTTTCTGGGATTGGGATGCGGTGATGAGCGACCGAACAGGTCTAGCTGATTTCGCAATGGATCATGAAGTTCGTCCAGCGACCACGTTTGATTTGGCGCGACGCTTGGTATCAACGGTGGATAGTTGCCGCCGGTCGATAATCCAATGATATCGGACTGGTCCCACACCGGATTTTCTGTCAGTAGGACCAAGCCACTGCATGCCTCTAAGTTAGCGTTAGGTCTTGAATGTCCGCTTCGGTATTTATTAGAGACGGAACGGGTGGCTATTACCCCGCTTCCGGATTCGATGGCGACACTTCTTGGCATCGCCGTTCACAAGCTGTGCGCAAGTTCGGAACACATATCAACGCCGTCCGAAATACGCGAGCTGACAAAGCTTGAATTTGAAAAATTGGTGCGGTCCCATCCGACCGCTCCCAAGATTCTTGACGCTGTTAACGCCCCGCTTTTACCGAAAAACATTATACCGCAGGCCGAATTCATCGGCAAATCCGGCATTGTATACAAAGTGACCCAATCCCGATCTAACACTCGCTCGACACGTGCCCTGACGTCTCAGAACAAGGTGCGCGGAGTTGCAGCATCGCGCCAATTCGGTTCGGAGATTAGTCTTAAGTCCGACAGGTTCGACTTGATTGGTCGAGCAGATTGGATCGAAGATCTTTCTGACGGCCACATTCGGATTGTTGACTATAAAACAGGAGCCCGGCTCATCGGTGATGATTTTACACTAAAGAGAGAGTTGCTTTTACAGGTTGGTGCGTATGCAGTTATGGCGATTGAGCAGTTTTCTGTCGCGGGCATCATTCTGCAAATTATTTCGCCGTCCAGCATGTGGGAACAAGACTTCACTGAGGCTTTAAAGAGCGAAGTCGCATTATCGTTGTCCAATATTCTCGCGACGATTCCGCGCGATCAACCTCTAAGGAGCAACGAAATCGCCACGCCAGGTATCAGTTGTCGCTGGTGTAAAAGTCGTCATGTATGCGCCCCTTACAAAAGGTACGCGGAACGTGAATGGAAAGCGGCGGATGGGCGACTTTTGCCACTCGACACATGGGGTGTGATTACAGAAGTAAAAAGTCAATCTGGAAGTCTGGTGGAAGTTCGATTGCGCGACGATGCGTCAAGACAGGTCAGGATTCGGAATATACCGATTGAGATAATCGTAGGCGACGATGTAGGGCCGGGATCTCGTATTCGGGCGTTTGGGCTAATGGCGAGCGAAAGTGGGCGAGGGTCGACTTACCCGCACAATTTTTACGTAGCGGATGTAGATCGTCCGAATTACTCAGCATTCGCCGCCAGGCTCGTGACCGGATGATATTTTATTCGCTTTGCGTTGGGGCTTCCTAATATGTGAGTTCATTCGCGGAGTATTTCTTCCGGACGGCGGTTTGAGACTGATCGATCATACTCAGCGTCCACTGAAGCTATATATTCCTTCAATCCTCCGTGCCCAAATTCGGCTGCTAACGCGATAACTTCACGTGCCACTCGGCCACCGTGTATTAGCAGAATAGGGTATTCATCATCGATTACTTCGCGCTGGACTGCCTCCGAAAACGCTCCCAACGTGACATATACGCCGATCCATCCGCGCCTTAGCCTAGCTACTGTCCGCGCAATATCTTGACCGCTAGTCGTGGATGAAGGTGCTTCGCATTTCGCCTGACCGAAAACGATCTGCTTCACTTTCGAAAAATCCGAGCCAATATCTAGTCGCCCGACGAAGTCGGCACCGCCGTCTGAAGAGGGCGGTGTAACCCAACCCATTCTAAAGTGTCCCCCTTCGCTCTGAAGGATTCGGCCCGCTATTCTTGCTGCCAATAGTTCAAAGCGGTGCTTTTTCGGACTGGGGTAAAAATCATAGATTGTTTGAAGAGCCGAGGCCTCTCTTGAGCCAGCGATCGTTCTTTGATGGACTATCGGAGTTGTCAAAAGCTTGGTTACGCGCCGCTTTACTCGGCCGAGCGCCGCAGTACCTCCTGAAACCCAATCTTTCCAGGCTCGCGGCGCAAAACGCTCCGTTTGATTGATTGATCGATCGGGATCCCTGCGATCCGAAATCCACCGCCAATCAAATTCTTCGTTCTCAGCAGACATATCGAATATTGCGATATCGTACGCATAGTTGGGGAACGAACAGTTATTTCTCGCGTCGTACTGCGCAATTAATTCAGCGCGTTCGATTACCCCGAATCCCTGAAAAGCTGGATATCCTTTGATTTTATCCCGCACCCTTACCCGTCGGAACAACAATATAGGCGGTGCGAGCTTACGAAGAGACCGATCCATGATGTCGTGCTGTAGTTTTGCTGCGAGCATTGCCGAGTTGCCCGGGGCTTTTGCAGGATCGACCCCGGCTATCTTAGCATCTCCGAAATATCGAACGTATCCTTCGTCGGAATTGAAGAAGTCCTGCCAAGGTGTTTGCTCGTTACCGATCCTGTGAGGGCTGCTTGATAGAACAATTGCAGGAGTACGCGTACCATCAGCGCCAATTACATTCGCAATCGGATTGATTCCTCGCTCCAGCATAACCCTGCGAGAATTGGGCGTAGCGGTATGGAAAAAAAAGTTCGGATAACCATCGACTACTTCGCTGGAAGGGGCACGGTCAGCTGCATACCGAAAAATCTCGCCGATTCGCATTGGCCGCAGGTCCTATAAGTTAGACGTCACCGTGTGATCTGAAAGTCACGATATAATCGCAGCTCGCGGAAGCCTCGCCTATAATCCCATCGCTGCCGGCCAAGCAGCTAGGCGCTCGAATATCGCTCGAGTCGATAGCTAGAGCGCTTAGCAAAACAATCATCTCAAGGACTCATAGAGCTGTGTTTTGCTAATATCATCCTGATTCGGGAGCGCGCATGGCATCAAAGCCCAGGTCAGAAAAACTCAAAGTCATAGAGTACCTCTACGATAAGCTGACAGCTGAAGGTAGGTCTGTGGCTATGTTGTCTGACGTGCAAGAGGCCATCTTAAAATGCAATGAGGCGTTTGGGCTTAGCCTTAGCACATCCAACCCAGCAAATTTTATGAAGGACCTAGTACGCGGAAGAAACGCGTCCCGAAACTGGCCCGAAAGTTTGAAAGCAAGGCGAATTGGCGGTAGGCAGCGGGTAGGTGGAGGCAGAGCGTTGGAATTCGTTCCTTACGGATCGAATCAAACCGATGCTTTTGAGAACAGTTTTACGAAGAGCGCGAACCTTCAGTCTACTCCGTTGCAGTCCATCAGCTTACCTTTGACAGCTAAACGGTTAGGTCGCGGAGACGAATCCTGGTTGGTCCAGGTCGCGGTTGCGCTCCGCGTCGTTGAACAGCATTTGGCAATTCGCAAGTCGGAATCTCTGCCCAACGTGATGGAAGTGACGCATCTCCAGACGGCGGTGAAGCTCGGTAAGAGCGAGGTTGACGCGCTTTTTCTCGCAACCTGTGAGTTTGGTGGAAAGCGTGTCAGCACACTTATTACATGCGAGGCAAAACAAGAGCGCGAAAGGATCGTCGGTCATCAAATCATTGGGCAGGTTGTGGCCGCAAATCGCAGCATAAAGCTCGCCGGCATCGATATTGAATTGATCATTCCAATTGCGATCCAGGCTCTAGATAGCCCTGCCGGCTGCATTTACATTGCGGAATTCGAGCCTTGGCTATCTTCTCAAGCCGAACTCGATGAAGATAAACTGCCTGATTTAGTGTTAGCAGCCGAGGGTTTGTTTGAGCTCATGCCTCACGTACAAGGCGTTGGATACGCGCCTCGCAAAAAAAACGTACCAACCGTTTCGAAGTAGCAAGCTGTGACGCCTTGACGATTATCGGCTACTCTGCAGCAAATAGTTGAGCTTGCAGCTCAAGTTCGATTTGATCCTGACGACGCTTTTTAGCGCCGCTCTTTCTGTCTCGGCGTCCGTTTGGTTTTTCAATGCCCCAATATTTCGCCGCCGCCTTAAGATTCAGACGGAGCAAATCGACATTGCCGAGACTGAGATCTTCAGTCGGCCGTATTGGTTTTCGATTGAGGGCCGCCATTATCGAACAACCGATAGCCTTAGCAAGAGGGGGCGGAACAGCATTACCAATCTCCCGCGCCCCATGCCATTTTGTTGCATGCAATCGAAACCAATCGGGAAATCCGTGCAGTCGAGCCATTTCGCGAACAGTCACACATCGATTGTACCTGTAATGAATGGGCCGAGGAGAGGTAAACGCCCCTCGCGATCCGTCCGTTCCTGCGCGAAGCGTGTTTGAAAGACCATTGGAAGGTAGCTTAAAAAATCGTGATATAGGTTCGACTTCCCCCTCTTTTGTTTCGGAAAATCGCCGACGAGAGATAGCGGTATGCTCAGTGCGCATGCTGGAGGTGAGGATTTGCGGATCCCAAACGCGACGATATCCGTACTCCCAAGCGTTGTTAGAAAGACATCTCATCTTTTGTGCGTACTTGCTTGGCTTTCGGAATTCCCGCAGCGCAAGCTTGATTTCGTCTGCCTCGAATAACGACGCAAATTTATCAGCATCCGGTAAGTCGCTCAGCGCGTCTTTACAATTGACCAAGGTATTCGAAGGAATGGGATATTTCGGTATTCTCAATCCTTTTTTTGCGCCAAACAAGATCAGCCGTTCGCGACTCTGCGGCACGCCGTAATGAGCCGCATTTAGGACTTGCCAGCGTTTTTCTACCGCATAGCCTTGAGCCTGGAAAGTTGCGATCAATTCGGTCAAGAACGCCTTGTGTTTGCCAACCGTAAGGCCCTTCACATTCTCGAACACAAAATATCTGGCGTCCAATTCACCGACAAGTCGTACAAAATCATTCACTAGAGAGTTTCGGGGGTCATCGAGAGCTCGATGCCCGATTAAGGAGAAGCCTTGGCACGGTGCTCCGCCCATTACTAAATCGACCTTGCGCTTACCAAGCGCGGCAGCCGTTCGTATTTCGTCCCCCGTCAACCGGGATACATCACGGCAGAGAGTCGTGCATTTGGGAAAATTAAACTTATGTACAGCGGCATGTATCGGGTCGACCTCGACCGCTGCCACGACATCAAATCCTGCCTGTTCAAACCCGAGGCTCATCCCGCCCGCCCCCGAAAAGAGATCAACGGCAATCGGACGTCTCATTCTAGCTTCCCTTCAGGCGGCAGATTTTGGCAAGTGCTTTCGTCGGCCGAGAAATCTTTTTAGTCGTTGTTGCAGCTCAATCGCATCTTTTGTCTCACACTGCCACACCGTTAGTACGCGCCAATTATCGGCTTCAAGCGCTTTGATTGCGGTAGAGTCCCGGTTTCGATTGTGCTGAATCTTCGGTTGCCAGAAGTCAAGCCGACTTTTGGGCGGACGCCCTTTTTTGCACGTATGACCGTGCCAAAAGCAACCATTAACAAAAATGACCGAACGATAGCGCGGGAAAACCAGATCTGGGGAGCCGGGAAGCTTCTTTTGGTGAAGGCGAAATCTGAAACCCATCGAATGTACGAGCTTCCGAACGATCATTTCGGGGCCCGTGTTCCGACTGCCAACGCTTCGCATGATTCTGCTGCGTTGCTCCGGCGTACGCGTATCCATTGGCTAGCTCAGTCTGAACCGAGAATCAGCCAAGATTTTAGCACCCTACATCTTCATGCGAAATGCTTAGTGGAGGTCGTTCGCCACTCACCTTACCAGCTTCGGGATCTAGGGATAACGCGCCGCCCCCGCGCCGGATTGGGCACTCATTGAGGTAGCTTTGACGAGGGTCCGTTTCGGACTTTATCGCCGGGGACCGGAATCCCCGAGGGAAAAGGGGGGGGGCTTGGCAGTTATCCCAGCACAGCTGACAGCCAATCAGGTGACCGGAATGGTAGTTCGGTTGCAATAGCGATGCTTTTGCCGGTAAATTAGTGCACTCTCAGATTGAGGGTAACGCAGGGGTAGCTAGCGACCGGTTCACCCTATTTAATTATATTTTTTCATGGGGGGGCATGTGCGGTCTTTCTTTTCGAAGCCGAAACAAGCGACATCAATGGCCTCTGCTGAAATTGCCTACTTCGAAACGAAAGAATTTACCAGGTCGCTTCAAGAAGTATTTCTGCGTGGTGGTCACAACCGAAAAAAGCATGACAAAGTTAGGGTCGTCCTCGGAAGCCTCTCGAACTCGAATCCATTTGCGACGTTGTCAGTCACCAACAATGGTGAGACACGGATTAAACACTGTGTAAAATATGATTTGGGTGACGGATGGCGGCTGGTTACCCAGAAAACCGACAAGGCTTGCACATTCTTATTCATGGGCGACCATGATGACACCGATCGTTGGCTGGACGCCCACCGCGGCGAAGACATAGGTGTTCGGGACAGAAGCCTCGTGCGTGTACCGGGCGTTGGCCAAGTAAGTTTTGTTGAGCAGCGTTATTCCGTTGCTGACAAGGGGGGCGCGCTGGTCGATATGCTCGACCCCACAGCCATCGATTACCTGCTCGACGGCCTGCCGATGAGTCTCGCGCGCAGGTTTTTGCAACTCGATGGAAGGGCTTCAAACCAGGAGATCGAATCCTTAGCGCACCAAATCGAAATTCCTGAAAAATTTGAATTGATCCGTACCGTGTTGGTGCTTCTGGCCGCTGGCAACGTTGATGGAGCGCAAGCGCACATTGATTTCAACCGTGGCAAGATATTGCCTATTGATGATCTCGATTCCGCGGAAATAATTGAAGTCGAGGACGGAGAGGATGTTCGAAGGATACGCGTTGGTTCTTTGGAATATGAAGCTTGGTTAGATTCATTTGAAAAGCGCTCAAGCTGGCAGGATTGGTTCTTATATCTGCATCCTAGTCAGGAGAAGGTAGTATGGGCGGACTATCCGGGCATCTGCCAACTCTCTGGAGTTTCCGGCTCTGGCAAAACTTGCGTAGTCGTTCGTCGTGCAATGCGACTTGTCAATGATGACTCGGCTCGGGTGTTGATTCTTACTCTGAACCGAAGTTTGGCCGGCCTGTTGCAGCAACTTGTTGAGGCTGCATGCGTTGATAACGCGGTTAAATCGAGGATCGAAGTAATATCTTTCTTTGAGCTCGCTCAAAGATTGCTAAGCGGTTTTGAGCCGGAGAATGAACGCTCCTATCTCGATGTTACCTGGAAAATTGGCGAGCAGGTTGAAGAGGTTTTTCGCGAGTACTATCGTCAATGGGCAAACAATACTGACGCCAGCGCTTTTTTTCCGCTTCACAAATCCCTTAACGCGCGGGGCGTCAGCAGTGAAACCTACACTCGCGAAGAGCTTGATTGGATTAGATCTGCAGTTCCACCGGATTCCCGCGACCACTACCTTGAAATTGAAAGGAGAGGGCGGAAGTTTCCTCTCCCTGTAGAGTGGCGGCGTGATTTACTTCGCGGGCTCAGTGGTTGGGAACGCAAGATGACGGCCGTAGGAGTTGTAGATTATCTCGGCCTTACATCGGCATTGACCAAGCACCTGGATAGGATCGAGCCCGCGTACACGAATATTCTTGTCGACGAGGCTCAAGATTTTGGCACCACGGAACTACGAATAATAAGGCAGCTTGTATCGCCGGGCCCCAACGATATCTTTCTTTGCGGCGACATCGCCCAGACGGTTTTGCCAAAACACAGATCGCTCGCCTCCGCGGGCATTGCGAATAGTTCTCGCGAGCGGATCCAGCAAAATTATCGGAATAGTCGAGAAATTTTAAATGCGGCCTACAAGTTTCTCACTCTCAATCTTCACGAGGAAATGTTTGAAAGCCAAGATTTAGAAATTCTAGATCCGCGGTTTGCCAACTTCGGCGGCCCTGCTCCAATGGCGCTAGCGGCGGAGACGCTTGAGGAAGAAATTGCGTTCGCACGGACTTATGCTGCGACGCGCTTAGCTCATGGAGTTAAGACAGTCTGCGTCGCGTTTGCGGGTTTCTCTCTTCGGGACGTTAAGCAATACGCTGCGCAGTCGGGCGTTCCCGCGCTGGATGGCAATTACAATCCTAGCAATGATCGTCTCGTATTTTCAGATCTGGAGCAGACAAAGGGGTATGAATTCGATACGCTTATCGTCCTAAATTGCTGTGAGGGTGTTTTGCCAGCAAAAGATGCTCTCCCAGAGGAGTCATTTCGCGACACCTGTAAGCTATACGTTGCGATGACGCGCGCAAAGCACGAGCTTATATTGTCGTTTCACGGTGCGTCGAGTCCTTGGCTTGTGGCGGTAAGTGACACAATTGGGACCGACTTTTGGTCTTCATATGAAACTCTGAATCAGGTCTATCTTGCCAGTGTGCCGGAGATGCTGCCTGAAGTTGATCCTAATACATTGCAAGAAAACACCAACGATCTAACCGGCACTCAGTATCTTTATACATCCATGGCTCTCGGTCTCTCTGTCGATGCGCAAGAGAAGCTTGTGGAGCTCGTTGACGGGAGAGGCGGTAGAGCAGCGGGAAGCGGGCGTCGCTTACGTTGGCAAAACATAGGGAGCCTTGCATCTGACCTACAGGAATCCCGCCGCAATGATATGCTGTTTGGCCCCAAAGTGGCCGAGGAGCTTCGTGCGAACTTAACTCGAACTACCTCATAGAGTTCAGGGCCGCCCGAGCTTATTCAGCGGGCTAGGCAGCAATTAGTGTGCTCCGGGCAAGACGATTACTCGAGAGATAAAGCTATCCGCTTTCTTGGCTATGTCCGTGGATATTAGTCGAGCGATTTGCTCTTGGCACTCACCCCGGGAATGTCCAACTACTCTATGGTACGTAGCGATCTTGGCAGACAATGCCATATTCTCTAATCGCAATAGACGCGCAGGCAATTTCATTTTGACTGCTCCAGCTTAAGAATGCGGGCCTCAAAGTCGGCTGCTTCGATAGCTCTAGTAAATTGTTGCATTACAGTGGATAACTCGCTCGCCTCTGACGGGGTCAGCTCTCCGCTTGCCACGGCCGCTACGATAGCTGCTGATGCGTCCACCGCATCGCTTGCCGATTTGAGCCGCGGTAGTTCGAACATCACTGGCGAGCTTCGGCGGGGCGGTGCAAGGCGGTCCATGCAAAGCTTCAGTGCTTGCATATCTCCAGTTTTTGCGAGCTCGATGACTTTTCGGGTCAAAGCTTCCGCTTCGCCATCGAAAAGTGCTTCGATTGCTAGCGTAGTTGCATTGCGTGATCCCTTCGGCCGCCCGGAGGGGTTCCCTGATCTTCCCGGTGCGAATTGACCAAACGCCTGTATTCGGCCTGTTTTTTCAGTAGAACGGATCAATTCGGTATCTCTTCGTTTCCGCATGTGAAATTGCCTGGGAAGCGCCGCAATCTGGTCGTCGCTATTAAACTACGCGTTTGGTGCTCGCAATGTATCTCGGCCCGCGAGAATGCAAACATGACAAAGCCAGACATCCATGTTTAATTTTGACGAGCAACATTGCCGCCTAGCGATCAGTTGTCTTGGACGTAGCGTTAGCGAACATGGTTGTTCCAACCGGCCCGCGTCGAGTGCAGCTTATCAAAACGACCGGAAGCCAGTTGCGAATTATGCAGCGGCGAGTTCGGCGGGCTTCTGATTTGATATCAGGTACCGTCGATCTAGCGCCGCCAGCTATTCAGAACCGTTGCGGTCTGATCGGTGCCGGTGAGGGCTTCCTGCTCCCGCAGTTTCGCTTCGGCAATGAGGCGGTTCGCTGCGCCTGCAAGGTTTCCACCTCGTCCAGCCTCGTCCCGCCGCCGCTTAGCGTCGGCTATGCGAGCAGTGAGCGCTCCTGCGAGGTTTCCGCCACCGTTGCGCGGGTGAGCTGCTTTTGTTGCATTGAAAGCTCCCTGTGGTGTGGGGCTTGCAGCCGGTAACGGACGCTGCGCATGGGCGGCGGCATTGGCGAAGGCTTTTTCGAAGTAGCCGATTGGTTTTTGATCGGATGACGCGGCAGCGATGCCACGGGTTACACGAACGATCATTTCCTCAGTCCAGCCACACGCAATCCAGAGTGCTGCGCGGTCGGTAGCGCCGTACAGGTTTGGCGGAGCCACGGCATAGTCCTCGAAGCCAGCGGCATTCAGAAAGGCGAGTCCCAGTGCCACAGCGGCAGTCTTCTCTGGTGAGACCTTTACTTGGTTTGGCGCTGGAACCTCACGCTCGCGCGTTCCTACAACATCACTATTTAATTCCTTCAATTCTTTCTTCTTTGTAGTCGTCTGCGTAGTTGATTGCGTAGTCGTTTGAGTAGTCGCAGCCTTCGTCGGGTGCTGATACTTGTCCCAATTACAAAGAGTTATGACCGTTTGACCTGTAGTTGTTTGCGTAGTCACTGACTGGTCAGCGCTGAGGTCGCTTAAAAAGCGTTGCACGCGCTTATCGGACCAAGTCCAAGCTTGTGCCAAAAATCGCACTGAGAACGTCAACTGCCCCGGTTCCAAGTGTATCGTTATACGCTGGCGACCATTCGATGCTGGCACGTCGCGCGGGGCATGGGCAGCCGAGCAGATGAGCCAGATCCATGCTTCCAGATCGGAGAAAGGTCCGCGCGGCTTAAAGCGAGGGTGTTCCAACATATCCCGTGCAATCAGAACATAGCCCGACTTACGCGTTGTGCTCATTGGAGCACCTGGGGCTTGCCAAAATGTTCCAGCGCTACTGCAAGCGGGCCGCCACACGAATGCTTGATGGCTTCAACATCGACACCGTGCTGCAATAGGATCGATGCCAGTACCGCCGCTGTTGACGCATGTTCTTGAAGTGCAGAGCCTGCCTTTCCTACATCAAGAAAAAGCTCAGCTAAACGGCCATCGGGGAATTGGCTGATAGTCGCGCGATACGTAACGCCTTCAAAGTTGAAGCTATAGGAGGCGTTGACGCGTCGAGTCGGCATATACCGACGCTGCGAAGACATTTTACGATGCCGGTGCGCGAACGCGGTTCTTCTCCCATTCTTCCAGCAGCTTTTCGCGGAAATAACGGCGGCCGTTGATGATGACGGGGCGGGGAAACGCAAGGGCGTCATTCTGAAGCCAGCGACCGAGTGTACGCGTCACGATGTTGTAGCGTGCGCATGCGTGGCTAGCAGGAATGAGCGGGCCGGAGGCGTGGTGAGTAGTTTGTTCAATCATTGCGGTGCTCCAAGACACAAGGTTCCGAAAGGCCAAGTGACCCCGAACCAAATTTGCGATGTGATGGATGCACCGTCCCCGGCACACTGAACGACACACGTCCGTCCCCGGAGTGCTGCTCGAATGCTTTCGTAAATGTTTCGGGGAATCATTGTCAAGTGTCGCGACAAAGGTAGCGGAGGCAGCTTGAAAATTCCCCTCAGGCTGACTAGAGCCGAGCGACGACGGCCCAATGGCGTCTTTTTAACGGGGTTCTTAGTGTTTCGGGCAGTATAGTAGATTTTTTTTGGGATTGAGAATCATGAGTGCTCTTGACGACCCGCGTGCGCGAGTAGTCTTCGGTGAAATTGCGACGAGAATGCGCGACATTGTCACAGCGGAGATTCACGCGAGAATTTCCACCATCCCGATGCTTGCTCACTACACGAGCTTGGAGGCAATGCGATCCATTTTCGTCTCAAAGCAGCTCTGGTTTTCCCGTGTGGATAGCATGAACGATACGAGCGAGATCAAGGAGGGCGGCGATATCGTAGGTTTGGCCTTGGCCGAGCATGGACCGACAGTGCTTAAGACTATTCCATTTGCGAAGATGGCGGTGAGCTTTCAATATAAGAACGTCATTCCCAAAATTGTCCAGGACACATACGCTTTATCACTATGCGAGCATGGCAGTGACGAACAAACCGATCGACTGGTTATGTGGCGGGCATACGGCCACGATGGACATGGACTCTGCTTGGTTTTGCGTAAGGACACTTTGCTTCACCAGAAGGCCAATGGTTTGTTCCCTGTGGCTTGGTCTCCAATCGAATACGATAGTGCCGCTCAGTTAAGTGCCAAGGTCGCAAGGCGATTAGAGAGGGTTGAAGAAGTGTTTGCGACGACCAAGAACCTCTCTCTCATCGATGCGCCGATCCTCGGCGGTTTCGTCGCCAGTTGTGTGATGTCGCTGGTGATTGGCCACAAAAACTCAGCGTTCCGTGATGAGAAAGAGATTCGATTTATCCAATCGGGAACGTTACGTCCTCTACCTGATCCGAAGGGCGGTGGACGTAAGGTCGTTGGCCCAAAAGGAAGCACACGCAACGTGTTTGCCCTTCCTCTGCGGATGTATCCTGAGTTTCCGATAGATGCTTCCCTACCATCGCTTTTGGATCACATCATTATCGGGCCGTCTGATCAGCAGGAAGACATTCATCGAGAAACGCGAGCTATTCTTGATGCTGATGGTCTCTCGCATGTTGATATCCGCCTTTCAGAAATCCCCTATCGATCAACACGGTAAGATATGTCGCGCCGCAAGGAGTCTACGCCCGAGGAAGAGGTCGCATATTTTGAGGCTCAGAAATCGCGTTTTGAATGGGTTACGACACAGGCGCGATTTATCGGCAACACGATCGGTCGACAGACTGTAACCCCACCCCAAGGTTATGGGGCATGGCTCTTTATGCGCGCAATTATCACGGCTGGTAGCCTAGAAAAGCTTTTTGAACCGCAGGACGCAACTATTGGCGGCATTAAATATCTTGACCATGCGTCGATTGCGTCACTCGGTCGAGCGCTGATCGAGAACGCTACCGTCCTACTTTACATAGGCGATACCAGTATTCCCGAAGACGAATTTTGGATGCGCAAACACCTTATCGATCTCCACGACTACACCGAGCGAACCAAGTTTTTAACGGACATCGGTCGGCTCGAAACGCCACCAGACGGAAAAATGCTCCAAGAGCTGAAAGATAGGTTGCTCGGTAGCAGGGCGTTCATGGCATTGCCCGAACGACGACGGGAACACTTGCTTAAAGGTAAGGATATGTTCGTCATCAGTCGGCATGACGCCAGTTTAGCTCTTGGTTGGGGCGATCAGTTGTCGCGTGGAATCTATAAATATCTATCCGCTCACGCGCACTCGACTTCTATGGCCTTCCACCGAACGGAGGAGAACAAAATTTATGAACCCAATAGCAACGCCGCAAAGGTGACCGCCGGTTTTGCGATTGACCATGCCCATCAAGCACTGGGTATTTCCTGTCTGCGGATGGTCGATCTGTTTCCGTATATCGAGGCTACGTTTGACCCCTTAGTATTCTCAGCGCTCAAGAGCGAGTACAAGAGGTGAGACCCGATCAAGTGGGATCCAATTTTCGTCTGGCCTAACACGCTACCGCACGGCTTCCGGCGCTGACTATCTTGGTAGATTAATTACGTTGGCTCGTCTTTCCGGGTTTTCCAGATCAAGCACATAATTTGCCCAAGCATCCAAAGCTCGGCGTTTCTCACCCGCAAAGGTGTGTCGCTGATACACGCCGACGATGCCACGAAAGCTGCCGCTTGAATGGTTCAGTATTTTTTCAATGACGGGCAACTGAATCCCAATGCGCGCCATACCGCTCGCCATGGTTCGGCGCAGATCGTGGAACGTCCAGTGCTCTAACGGCTGTTCGTTCGGACTAGATGAAGTAATCACTGCGTCCAACCGTGCCTTGGCACGCGAAAAGCCGGTGACCGCCGCGTCCCGGGTTGTCGTGAAAATCACGCCTTCGGTCGTTCTGATGCAAGGCAAGCTCTGCAGAATTTCAACCGCTGCGTTTGACAGCGGTATTTCATGAGCGGTGTTGTTTTTGACACGCTCGGCTGGCAGGGTCCAAAGCTTGTTTGGGAAGTCGATTTCTTCCCACCGCATGCCGGAAACCTCGTTTAGGCGCTGGCCGGTCAGGATCAGCATGCGCACAAGTGGACCGAAAGGCCAGCTTTCGGCGCTAGCGGCATCCCACGCTAGCCGAAGTTCAGCGTCGGTCAGGATACGGTCCCGACTTCGCTCGGCGGCGGGTGGCTCTACGGAGGCGCAGGGCGAGGCAACGATGATATCCCGGGATACACACCAGTTGAACAACTTACGGACAGCGGCGAGGGCGCGGTTGGCCATAATTGGCGCTCCGCGATCCACGATGCCGTCCAAGAGATCGTTCACGTCGCGTTTTGTGATTTCTTGGACTTTGCGGCCCTTCCAGAGCGGGATGACATCGCCCCCGACTTCGATCAGCTTTGATGGGTTTTCGGGGTCCACTCGCAATCCGAGGATGCGGGCAGTCTCGTTCCAAGCATCGGGTCGTCCCTTGCTGAGCGCCTTTGGCTTCGCATATCGCTCAATGAACTCGCGACAGACGTTCTCAAAAAGATCACGCTGGCCCCGTTTCTCCTCCAGAATGGCTCGTTTTTGCTCGTCCTTTGCCTTTTGCTTTTCGATACCCGGGTCGCGGCCCTCCGCTACGGCGGTGAGCGCCTTGCTGGCGATCTGACGAGCTGATTCCAACTTCACACCCGGATAGCTGCCGATGGTGTGCTTGCGGGGTATGCCTGCAAATCGGTAGCGCACTGCCCAAGACTTCTTCCCGTTCGGTTGAACTATCAGGTAGAGGCCCGGCTGCCGGGCGTCCGGATACTCCGTGCGCACTGCATTGCCGCCACTGTCTCGTGACGGCTTCGAATTGTCGATAAACGGAACTGTAAAAACCTTAGCGGCCATCGCGAAAGCCCTCCGGGTAACTATCGGGTAACGATCAATTGTCGTCTTGGAGTGTTACCCTATGTCCGCGACATTGGCTGACAAATATCTGTTTCACAATAGAAATAGACTTTTCTGATCGATTGATGTCCTGATTAGTCCGTCTTAGTTCGATGAATATTTTTGACTGTAAATCAGCCGCCGTATGGCTTCGAAGGTTCGAGTCCTTCTTCCCCCACCAATCAAAATCGCCCGGAAGTATTTCCGGGCGATTTTTTTATGGGCGCGGCTGTGTCAGGCTGCTGAGCGCGGGATTCTGTTCCTTCACGAGGGCAACACCGATGAGATCGTTGGGCTTGGGCCTCGTGCGCCTGTTTCTTGGTTTCTGGCGCGGCCTGCGCGATCCCGAATTTCGGGCCATCATTTTTCTGCTGTGCGTCGCGATCGTCACCGGGTCGGTTTTCTACCATTCGGTGGAGGGGTGGTCGTGGCTCGATTCGACCTACTTCACAGTTGTCGCGCTCACGACTGTTGGCGACGCAACGCTTGGACCCACCACGGGCCTGTCCAAGATTTTCACTATGGGCTTTTCGCTGGCCGGTATCGGTCTTGTGCTGGCGTTTCTGTCGCGGCTGGGGTCGTACCGTGACGAGGTGCGCAAGGACTGACCCAGCGAAAAGCCGCTCACCGGGATCAGATATCCCGGATGGACGGCTTTCGTGGTCTGATGAGGCGGTCGCCTGAGCGCCTATATCAGACGGATCTTAGTTATAATGATGCCGGTGATGGCGGCGCACCTTTCGCGGCTTCACAACGCGGTAGCCGGGGTCTGCGTATCGGCCCTGTTCGGCAAAGGCGAACACCGGATTAAGCTGGCAATAGGCCCGCCGTCCCGAGGCACTGGCCTGACACTGGGCGTAGGTATTGTAATAGCAGGTGCCGGGACCGCTGCCGAAGCCGCCCTCGACCAGGCAATAGCGGTAATCGCGGGCCTCGGCAGTACCGGTGCCGAACACGGCGAAGCCCGCCAGAGCGGCCGCGGCCAAAAGTGCTTTGCGCATGAGGTGTTCTCCCGGTTGGATAAAGGCTTACAGTGAAAACCTTGCCGCCGGAATATGGTTCCGTTTGCGACCGCCTCCAAATCAATCATGGTTGAGGCGGCGGGACGGCCATGCTAGGTCTCGCCGCGCCGCGGGTGTAGCTCAATGGTAGAGCAGCAGCCTTCCAAGCTGAATACGAGGGTTCGATTCCCTTCACCCGCTCCAAATTGCCTGAAATCCATCGCCGACCGCGCGCCAGCCTGCCTCACGAATCGTCGAGCTTGTTGAGGTCGCGGACCGACTGCATGATCGGCTCGAAGTTCGAGCGTGCGTCCAGCGCATCGAACAGCTGGGCTGTGTCCGACAGCAGCGCGTGCGAGCGCTGGATCGCGATCCGCACATCGTCGTGGGGCGTATCCGACAGGCGGCCATGGCCGGACAGCAGGATTTTCGAGTCCAGTCCCTTCAACCGCTCCAGCGACTGGATGTAATCGGCGATGCTTCCCGATCCGAACACGCCACCCATCACGCCGCCGGGCATCAATGTGTCGGCGGCGAACAGCAAACCCTTGTCCTGCTCGAACAGGCTGATGCACGCTGAGGTGTGGCCCGGCGTATACATCACGTTCAGCCGGAAGTTGCCGAGGTCGATCAGGTTGCCTTCCTCGAGCCAGATGTCGATGTCGATCGGCACGTTCGGCTCGTTGAACATCTTGCGCAGCATCGAGAAGTCGTCGCGCAGCATGATCTTGTTGGCGGCGAGGCGATGGGCGGCGATGATGGTTTTTCCGGTGAAGTGATACGCCGCGCCGATATGATCGAGATGTTCATGGCTGAGCACGACCATGTCGATGTCGGAAGGCTCGATGCCAACGTGGCGAAGGCACTCCAGCAGATGCGGGAAATTCGACGACAGGCCGACATCGATCATGATGGTCCGCTTGCTGCCGCGAACCAGATACGCGTTGGCGGCGCGATTCTTGAACCGGATCTGATAAACGTCCTCGGCAGCTTGAATGAGCGAGCAGACATCGTTGTTGAGAAGGGTCGGAAAGGGCGAGGGTCGGTGGTCGCTCATGGTGCGGCCCTGAAGTTGATCGCGTTCGAGGCCCGCAACCGTTTGCTGAGCGCGTCCATGATCATCAGCGCGAAGGCCGGTTGCTGGCTCACGAGATAAACGAAGCGGGCGTGATTGATTTTCATCACCCGCGTGCCCGACACGGCAGCCACGGCAGATGCCGACCGCGACGATCCGTCGATGACCGCCATCTCCCCGAAGAATTCGCCCTTGCCGAGGGTGACGATCACCGTCCTGTCCGCGCCGGAATTCTTGACGATGTCGATCTTGCCTTCGAGCACCACGAACAGCTCGCGGCCGGTCGAGCCCTCCTCGAAGACGATCTCGGAGGCATCGTACTCGTGGATGCATTTTTCGATTGTCATGGAAGCACCCAACCTTTGCGGCGCCGGTTTTGCCTACATCTTAGGCGGGAATCCGGGGTGCGCAATCTGTACGTGAGCTTCCCGCGCGCTACCGCAGAGCAGCAAGCCGCGTCGCGCAGGCGTGTCACACCGTTGTCGGAGGCTGGCGTGTAAGCCGGTCCGGCATTGTTCGTCGCGGAACGGAAAGCTGGTCTCGCGGTTGTATCAGCCTCGGGACAGAGGAGGCTTCCGCATGCCGAACATCACTGTGGACGATAACGACATTTCCATCCTGTGCGATATCGGAGGCACGCTCACCGAGCCGCTGGATGCATCGAAGCTTGCGCGTGTGATCGGACTGATCGCGGACGGTTACGTTCGCCGCGAACCCAAAGGCCTCGAACTGACCGACAAGGCTCAGGAATTGCTCGCCGAACGCGGGGTGGGGATCAACGAGGCCTGACGCCGGTCTGGTTTGATCAGCTCACGCTGGCTTCATGTTTGCCACGACCATGTTGGCGACATCGGTATAGGTGTTGACCAGCGGTCCCACGATCCCGTGCAGCGCAGTTTTGGACACAAGCAAGTCGTGCATCACCAGATGATCGATCCCCGTGGTCAGAAAGCAGATCACGGCGTCGCGCGGCGTTTCGATCATCGGCTCGCCTTTGACGTTGAATGACGTGTTGATCAGCACCGGCACGCCGGTGAGAGCATCGAATTCCTTCAGCAGCCGGTAGAGTGTCGGATTGGTTTCCTCGCGAACGGTCTGCACCCGTGCCGTACCGTCGACGTGAACGATCGAGGGGATTTTGTCGCGCCATTCGGGGCGGACATTCTTGGCAATCAGCATGAAGGGTGAGTCTTCCTCGCCCTCGAAGATTTCTTTTGCGCGCTCGTAAAGCACGATCGGCGCGAACGGCCGGAACGGCTGGCGATGTTTGACGCGGCTGTTAAGGATATCCTTCATCTCGGGCGTGCGCGGATCGGCCAGCAGGCTGCGGTTGCCCAATGCGCGCGGGCCGAACTCGGATCGGTCCTGAAACCAGCCGATCACTTTCTGATCGGCGAGCAGTTTCGCGGTGTCCTTGGCGATGTCGTTGCTTTTGGTTTGCGTAGTCTGGATGCGGACCAGGAATTTACTGGCCGCGTCGGCGACGTCCTGATCGGAATAGCGTTTCCCGATATAGGAATGATCCATCACGAACGAGCGCGGCTTTTTGAGAATCTCCAGCCAGCCGTAATAAGCGCATCCGATAGCGATGCCGTCGTCGCCGGCCGCCGGCTGAATCCACACATTCTCGAAACCGGATTCGCGTGCCACGCGGCCATTGGCGACGCAGTTCAGCGCGACGCCGCCTGCGATGCAGAGATTTTTCGCGCCTGTAGTTTCACGCAGCCACGCCGCGCGGGCGAGAAGTACAGTCTCGGTATCGTCCTGAACCCGCCAGGCGACATCTTCCCAATGCTTCATCAGCGAACTGGTTTCCCATTTCTGCACGCCGTCCATCACGTAGGGCTTGTTCAGTTCGGAGGTCCAGCGCGGGACGCTGAGGTTGTTGTCCTTGATCTGCATCAGCGATTTGACGTTGCCGTGACGCCCGTAAGGCGCAAGGCCCATCAGTTCGCCGCACTTATTCCAGTCGCCGAAGATGTAAGTGGATGCGCGGCTGTAGAGCGCGCCGAGGCCGGGCATGTTGTAGAATTCATCGCTGAGAAATCCGCGATCTGGCTCCATCCAGACCTTTTTCAGGCATTCGAGCTTCGCGCCGGAGAATTTGTAATAGCTCTCCGACTCGCGTGCCAAGGGCGTGGCGGTGTCTGCGGCGGGAAAGGACTCGTTGACGTCGGAACGGTAGCTGCCGACACCGTCGACGATCATCACGGCGCCTTCCTCGAACGGGGAGACGGCGAAAGCGCTGTAGGCATGGGCGAGATGATGGGAAATCGAAACGACCTTGTCGGATCGTGACAGGAAATGGGGGTGGCTCTTGGCATCGGCCCGTTCATATTCGGGCAGGAAGCCTGGCAGATCCTGATACATCAGCCGGTCCTCCATCTCGGGGACCGGCAGGATGTAGCAATTGCGCACCACGAGATCGACGTCGTCGAGGGTAATGCCTTCGGCATTCAGGCAGTAGTCGATGACTTCCTTGTAGAATCCGCTAGCGTGTTTCTCGCGGGTGATACGCTCCTTTGCGATCGCGAAAGCGATCTCACCATCTCGAAGAAGGCAGGCGCTGACGTCGTGGTCGTAAGTATTGAGGCCGAGGACGTAGGTATGTTTTTTGGGCATGGACCAACTTTCGGAGCGACGGGCTTAAACGCTTAGTGCTGGAAATGACGCGGGTGGTTCAAGTTCTGTCTCGCATCTGCGAAGGTAATCCGTTCAGCATGATGAACGCCGGTTCAGCATGCTGTCCTGGATACAAACATTAGCACGGACCGGTTGCTTGACCCACGAAGCGGGTTGACCCTAATCTGGCGACGGATGAATCGTACAGTAGTCTTCTTTTCGGCTATTTATTTTCTGAACGTGCCTGAACGGGACGCAGGCTCAAGAGTTTAATACGTGGAAGTGCTCCGAAGCGTTTCCTGGAACTGGAGGTGCTCTCTATGACTAAGACACGTTCTAATTTTTTGAAGCGGAGTCTGGCGGCCGCAGGGCTGGTGCTGGTCTATTCGATCAGCTTTATCGGCTCGTCATTCGTCGTGGCAACCGCGACATCGACCAGCGCTGATGCGCGTGGTCGTGGCGGCGGTGGTCGCGGCG
>Ga0315336_1000569_pt1 | contig 95888 bp, 76 predicted proteins | sample ASW5metaG_FD_204512 | JGI IMG/M metagenome (GOLD analysis project Ga0315336, IMG submission 204512) | Ammonia-oxidizing marine archaeal communities from Monterey Bay, California, United States - ASW #5 | ecosystem: Environmental > Aquatic > Marine > Intertidal zone | place: USA: California...
CTCTCTGTAGCGAATGAAGCGCTAAATTTACTTCCTGACCATACAGACCTGATCCAATCTGCCTATCCTAACCCGTTCGCCGGATCACTGACTATTGAACTTTCTTCGGGTTTGGGGCTGTCTTACGAGCTCATCGACACGCTTGGGCGGCGCGTCTTTGCGGAAAAGGTTAGTACGAACAAGTTTTCAATGAGAACGGATGGCCTCGCCCCCGGCGTATACTTGTTGCGTGTGACTGATCACGCAGGGAGCATGCAAACCATTTTTGTCACCCGCGGATTGTAAAATTCAGGCTCAGAAACAGACATCATTTCACCGGTTCGTACCTTCCAAACACATCATTTTTAAATTACTTAAGCGCTCCTCACTGAGACGTTACCATCTCATATTTCTGTTTGTCTGTTCCGTTCTATTGTGGGTGGGATAGCCTCATTTGGACTTATGTTGAAAAGTACATTGATGCTTCTGCGGCTTTCGTTTTCACAGAACGTGAAACGGGAGGAAATCAGATGTACTTTCTACCGCGTGTTTCAGTGCGTTTAACTAGCAACTCATCACACCTTCCTCGATGAACGCAGGACCTGCAAGGAAACCAGGCAAAATCGGAATCAGTGTCGGAATAATAGTGCGGAGCACTTCCGTACATCCGTTTCTCGCGAGCCTCATCCGCGGCCTTGGGGGAAACCCGAACATTGAAGTTTCTGTCCTGCTCGCTTCTGAACTCGACGTTTCTGAAACGAATCGAACCAGCTGGATTTATCGCCTGGTTTTTTCGGTCGAGACTTTTCTGATCGGATTGTTCATGCCGCGCGTTAAATCGCTGAATCTGCAAGAAGTAGTGAATACCTCGCCTCTTTCCGCGTCGCGAGATGAGCAGTTCGACTTGATCATAAATACCATTGAGGGCCGCATCCGTCCTTCGCGTATTCCTGATTCATCGACCGGCCTACTCTCGCTAGGTTTTGGTGATCTGAGCCGCAATGTCGCGGGTCCTCCAGGATTCTGGGAATCAAGGTATGGCGCGGGTTCTAGCGGCCTGTTTCTGAGCCGGGGGCCAGAAGTTGTTTTTTCGGGGCGATACAAATCAAAACGAACGCAATCACTGAATGCCGAAAACGTGCTCCGTGAAGGCTTTTACGACCTGAAGACCGTGATTGAGCGGTACGCGACCAGTGGACTCCTGCCTGAATCGCCGAACGTGCTGGCGCCTAAGTGGCGCTCTCCCGGTGTTAAAGACGTATTTTCGTATCGATTAAAGACTGTCATACGAGAATTAATCGTCTTTTTCCGCGAGATTGTGCTGCTCCAAAAGCAACGTTTTGGCGTCGTCATATCGGAAGGGCATTGGGAGGATTTTCGAAAGGAAGAAGATGGGCCGTCTGATGCGTCGATGGATGGTGGCGTCACGCGCATTGAAAACACCAGAGCACGCTATTTCGCCGATCCATTTCTTGTGCAACGAGACGGACGAACGATCTGTTTTGTCGAGGATTACTCCTTTCGACTCGACCGTGGCCGAATATCTGCGTTCGACTTAACCGGAGACGAACCTGAGCCACTCGGACCTGTTATCGAAGAGCCGTGCCACATGTCATTTCCCTACGTGTTCGAGTATGAAGATGACCTCTTCATGATCCCTGAAACCTTTGAAGCGGAAGAGATTAGCGTCTACCGGTGCCGCAATTTCCCGATGGAATGGGAACGGTACGGATCGTTAATGGAAGATGTGGAAGCCTCGGACACCATGGTATTCGAACAGGAAGGTCGTTGGTGGATGCTCACAAATCTTCGACCCGAAGGCTGCATCGATTTTTATTCCAGGTTATACGCCTTCTATTCCGATTCTCCCCTTTCAAAGAATTGGACGCCACACGCGCTAAATCCAATCTTTATTGATTCCGATGGCGGCCGCAACGGAGGCATTCTTCGCGCCCGCGATGGCGGTATCCACCGTGTTGGGCAGCATCAGGGAATGACGACCTACGGTGAAGGCTATACGATATTTAAGATCGATGACCTCACGCCGACGTCATTCCGGCAAACGGTCGTCAGCTCGTCCATCGGCGGGACAAACACAGGCGGGGCCAATACAGGCATATCGGCCGCTGGCCAAATTGGTGGGCATCACGTGCACGCATCGGGCAATCTTACCGCGACCGATATATTGAAATATGAGCGTGTCCACTAGTTGTCAGGCAAGTCGTGGCGCCCTTAAATTGGTTTCTCAGACGCCACACTCATTTCCAACAGCATCCAATTGTTCGACCGATTAACGTGCATCTATCGCATCAGCGATAACGGAAACAGCCACGGGAAACGCAAGCTAAAACACGCGACGAAGGAGCACTGTTATCTAAACTTCGTCCAAGAATTCGGCCGGAAAATAATCGTAGTTGCGGACCGGTGTTCTCCTGAACTCATCACATTTCTGAAGTCACAACGCCCTTCAGTATTAATCGAAACCGATCATGGGCATGTTGCCGGCGGCTTTCGAACGGCCCTACAATGGGCAATGGATAATCTCAAGGATAGTCAGCCGTTCTACATGGTCGAGGACGACTACCTGCACCTTCCCGGTTCCCGTGCAGTTCTTCTGGAAGGCCTCAAGCTTGGCGATTACGTGACCCTCTACGACCATCCGGACAAATACATGACGGGTGGCCCGAACCCGCATGTGCAAGATGGCGCGGAAGTGAGCCGGGTGTATCTATCAAAATCCTGCCACTGGAAGCAGACGAACAGCACTACCATGACCTGGGCGACGCGAGTCGAGACACTCAAACAGGATAAAGATGTCTGGTGGAAGTTCAGCGAAGGCACCTGCGCAGATGACTTCAAGGCGTTCATGAGCCTTGACCGGCTGACGATCTCTTCGATCCCCGGTTGGTCGACTCACGGCGAAAAGATGTGGCTGGCGCCTCTCACTCGGTGGAAGGATGTCTGAGTCCGCGAATGAATCTGATCACGAGCGCGCGCCAGGCAGGCGATCCGCTGGCAAATCCCCTCTCAGAGTTGGAATCGTTTCCAGCCGAGACGTGAAAGACCCCGGGCAGTGGTCAGGAATTACAGCATTCATTGTATCCGCCTTAGAAGACGAGTTCGAACACGTCACGCCACTAGGGCCAGTTGCTCGACCCGGTATCCTGAAGCTCTACGCTTGGCTGATGCACGTGTTTTTCAGACTGACTCAGCGCCGGGGCTATTTGTCTCCCGGAGATCGTTTTACAGTCCGGTACTGGGGATATGTGCTTGGAAGGCGGCTTCGAAAAACAGCAGTCGATGTGATCGTTGCCCCCGCCGCGGCTGGAGAAGTCGCCTTTCTGCAGACGGACACTCCGATATGTTATATCTCCGATGCCTCCTTCACAATCCTGTATGAAACGTACTCTGGCGCCTACTTGAGTCCTTTTTCTGAGCGCGAACAACGCGTGATCGAGCGCCGGTGTATAGCTAATTCCAACCTTCAGATTTTTGCGAGCGACTGGGCCGCTGATTTTGTCCGAGAATCACTGAGTTCAGAAAAACCCAATGCGCACGTACTGCCATTCGGGGCCAATCTAAAACGCGTTCCCGCCGCAGCGGACCTGACCTTCCGGCGCAGCGAGGGCCCGATTCGATTGCTTTTCGTCGGGGTGGATTGGGCGCGCAAGGGAGGAGTGATTGTTCTGGAAACGCTGGATTTGCTCAAGAATGATGGATATGAGGTCGAGCTAACCGTCGTGGGATGCACGCCTCCCGTTTCGCACGATGATATGACGGTCATTCCGTTTGTTGATAAAAACAGTAGTGATGGCGCCAATCGAATGTCGTCGCTTCTCCTGTCGAGCGATTTCATGTTCGTTCCGTCGCGGGCTGAATGTTATGGCATTGTCTTCGCCGAAGCGGGAGCCTACGGGCTTCCAAGCGTCAGCTGTGATTCAGGCGGCATATCAACGGTGGTAAAAAACGATCAGAATGGATATCTACTCCGTCACGATGCGCCAGCTTCTTCATACGCGAAAGTGATGGCAATGGCGGTTGATGACCCTGACACCTATCAGCGATTATCACGAACTGCGAGAGCGCTCTACGAAGCGGAGTACAACTGGCAAGTATTTGGTAGCCGGCTTCGGGTATTATTGGAAGGGCTAATTGCGAACTAGCATGGTCCGCAGTAAGCGAATAAAGACCGTTTCCCTATTTCCACCTTCGCCTCGGCCTCCACCCAACATCTCCCAAACGAATCTTTTGACTCGCCACCGCCTCGTATAGCCAGGCAGGTCATACCATTTTACAGAAATGCGCTCTTTTTTTGCCCAGCGGCGCGCATCCTTACTCCACGCGCCCGTCAAGATGGCCGTGTAGACGTACTCGATGCCATCATCGTGTTTGCCGACGCTTAAAAATCGATTGCCAAAAACCTTACTCCTCTCGGAACGGCGCTCGAAGTCCCACGGAGACTCCTCGGTGTGAATTAGACCTTGCAGCACTGACTTCTTCCAGATTGCCGCCATCAAGCTCGTCCGAAAATCAGCATCATCTGCAAGAACACCCAGCTTGGAGTCGAGAGCCGATGGACCGTCCGGTTTCGGAGCAGGGAATAGCCGGATGTAGTCGGCACGTCCTTCCTGGATATAACTCGCGTAGCGTTCTATGAGCTCAGAGTCCACGCGGCGCGTCAGCCAGTAGTCTTCCTGCAGGTAGAGCACCTCTTCAGACGGAATTTGCTTCAAGGCAGTTGCCAGATTACTGGCCCACCCTTTGTCTGCTCCAACCTTAATGGTTTTACCCATCGGGGCTTCAAGGTAATTGGTAATCACGTACAGGTTTCCAAGCGCCTCCGGCCAATATCGCTCCAAACTGGCACCCAATGGCTTCCAGGCCGCAGCGTAGTTGTCGAATGTAGATATGAGAATTGAAGGAAGCATGAGCGATGTGCGATGAACAGATCGCTTGTAAAAGGCCGAATTTGGTGTTCGTTCCACAGTGGAAAAAACTATGTGTGTTCGTTGGTCTTTGCGCACGCTGCTACCGGCTTCGGTGCGTGTGCCTTTTTTTTCAGATATTGCGACCCGCACTCATTAGTGCCTCACTCTGTAACGCCACATTCAGATACAATAGCCCAATGCGCTTCCCCACCCTTATCGCTTTGTTGTTGATCTTCGCTCTTCTGCCCCTCTCATCTCAAGCACAGCAGACCATGGATGAGGCTTATGCCGAGAAGATCGCCGAATTCACGACCGAGGATCGGTTCCTGAACGCACTCGTGGATCATCTTCCGCTCTCTGACACCGTTCCATCTCCCTTGGACCACTTCGGTACCATCGTGGGAGCTGAAGGCATCCTGCACTACACAGAAGACATTTACGGGTACCTGAGGGCGTTGGCCGATGCCTCTCCACGTGTTGTGGTACGAAATATTGGCTATTCGGAAGAGAATCGGGAGATGATCGAGGTGATTATCGCCGATGAAGCTACAATCGAAGGCATCGATGGATATCGTGCCGCGCTCAATCAATTGGCGGATCCGCGCGCTCTTGATGAAGACGAAGCTGCAGGCGTCATTGCGGAGGCCAAACCGATCTACTACCTGACCGCTGGATTGCACTCTGGCGAAACGGGCTCACCCGAAATGGTGATGGAATTGGCCTACCGCCTGGCAGTCGAGGATTCTGACTATATCCGCTCGATCCGCGAAAACATCATAACCATCTTCACGCCGGCTGCAGAGCCCGACGGGCGTGATCGGATGGTGGACGTGCATCGCTACTCCGATGACCACGATGGCGCGTCTCCGGGGCTTCCGTATTGGGGCAAATACGTGGCACACGATAACAACCGTGATGGATACGGCATGGCGCTCGCACTCACCCGCAATCTGCTGGACTCGTTTCACTACTGGAAACCACAGGTCATGCACGATCTGCATGAGTCGGTGCCGTATTTGTATGTATCGACAGGACTCGGGCCCTACAACGAATGGGTCGATCCCATTACCGTTGATGAATGGCACAATCTGGCCTACGAAGACGTGTCTGAACTTACACGAATGAACATGCCGGGTGTCTGGACACATGCGTTTTATAACGGATGGGCAGCCAACTACCTGATCTGGATGGCCAATCTGCGTAATTCAAACGGCCGCTTCTACGAGACGTTTGGCAATTCACATCCTGGAACGTTCGAGCGCAAACTCGGCACCGGCAGCACCTCACGAAAATGGTATCGCCCGAATCCACCACTCGAAAAAGTGATGTGGTCCCTGCGAAACAACACTAATTACATGCAGACGGGCGTCCTGTCGTCGCTCAAATACACCGCTGACAACGCGCAGCAATTCGTAGAAAACTTCTGGTTGAAATCTTCGCGCTCTGTCGAAAAAGGTGGCTCAGAGGCCCCCTACGCTTGGATCATCCCGCACCAGAGCGAGCAGGCACGGCCTCTCGGAACGAGTTTTATGGTGAACTTGCTGATGGACATGGGAATCGAAGTTCACATGGCTGAGGAGGCGATATCAGAGGATGACGTGGAAGCGCCAGCTGGCTCCTACATCATCCGACTGGATCAGCCCTATCGCACGCTCGTGCAGGTGATGATGGACAAACAGAACTTTCCTGCAGGCGCCACTGCCCCGTACGATGATACCGGCTGGACGCTTCCACTCTCGCATCGTGTTGATGCCGTTCGCATAGACTCCAACTGGGTATTCGACGTGCCGATGACCAAGATGGAAACACACATCGTGACGCATGGAGACGTTGAAGGTCGCGGCAACTGGCTCGTGCTGGACAACACGACGGACGATGCCATAGCTGTATTCCGATACAAGATGGCGGATGTTGATATGGAGATTGCAGAAACAGCATTTGAGGCTGGCGACAACACGTTTCACTCGGGCAGTCTGATCTTTGAACGAACAGATGAAGCTTCGGGTGTTGCTGATTACCTCGGCCTCACGTTGCACGCCGTTCGCTCCAAACCCGATGTGGCGACGCACAATGCCGATCCCGCGCGCGTTGGTCTGGTTCACACCTGGACCTCCACGCCGCAGGATGCCGGATGGTGGCGCTTCGCGTTTGATGAGCTCGAAATTCCTTACACGTATCTGTCCGAGCAAGATCTCGCCACAGAGGACCTATCGCAGTTCGACGTGCTGATACTGCCCAGAACTCGATCCAACTTTCAGACGATCGTAAACGGAAATGGCGATGTCGGCGAACCTACCCCTTGGGAGCCATCCGATGAATACCCGCATATTGGACATATTGATCAGACCGATGATACCCGTCGCGGTATGGGATATGATGGACTGGCCGCTTTGAAGGCCTTTATTGAAGGCGGCGGCGTATTCATGACCAGCGGGGCATCGGCGAGCATTCCTATTGATGCGGGCCTTACGCGGCGCGTGAGCATCCGCACCACTCGTTCGCTCCAGGCCCGAGGCTCGCTCGTCCGCACACAGGTCGCGGACTCCACGAGCCCGATTGTGTACGGATACGAAGACTTGTCGGAGGGCGACAGTACTTGGGCCGATATTCCTTCCTATTTCAGCCAGTCACCGGTCTTCGCCGTGAATAAAAACGTGGGCAGCTACCGTACCTCCGATTCCACCAAGGATGCTGTTTTTGAAGCCGAAGTGCCGCGCACCGTCGTGTCCTTTGCCAAGAAGGACCTCAACATGAGTGGCATGCTTCAGAATCCAGGCGAGCTTCAGGGCGCTGCAGCGGTGTTGGATGTGCCGGTGGGTGATGGGCATGTAATTCTCTTCGCCACCAGGCCAATCAGGCGATGGAACACCTACGGCAACCACGCCCTCGTCTGGAACGTGCTGATGAACTGGAATGACCTGCGGACTGGATGGCCGGAAAGAGAAGACTAGGCCCTACTCGCCATATTCAGGCCGGCCGATTGACGTGTACTCAAAGCCCATTTCGCGCATGCGGTGAGGCTTGTAGAGATTCCGGCCATCAAACACGATCGGAGTCTGGAGCAAGTCTTTTATTCGATCAAAATCTGGTCGGCGAAATTCATGCCACTCAGTTAGCACGGCCAATGCATCTGCACCTTCCAAGACATCATAGGGTTCGGTGCCGTATTCAATGGAATCGCCAAAAACCATCTTGGTCGTTTCAACGGCTTCTGGATCGAACGCCTTGATAGATGCGCCGGCATCCAGAAGGCCTCGTATCACGTAATGGGCTGGAGACTCACGAACATCGTCTGTTTTCGCTTTGAACGCGAGTCCCCACACGGCGATTTTCTTACCCTCGAGACCTCCTCCAAACTTGTCCAAAATTTTCGAAGTTAAAACCTTCCTTTGATCGTCGTTGACTTTCAGGACAGCGTCAAGAATCTTGAAATCATAGCCATTCTGATCAGCTGTGCGTTTGAGCGCTTGAACATCTTTGGGAAAACAACTTCCGCCAAACCCAATCCCTGGGTAGAGAAAAAGATTGCCAATGCGACTGTCCAGCCCGATGCCCTTTCGCACCTGGTCCACGTTTGCTCCTACCTCTTCGCAAAGGTTCGCTACTTCGTTGATGAAGCTGATCTTGGTCGCAAGGAAAGAGTTGGCCGCATATTTTGTCATCTCGGAGGAGTGTTCGTCCATCACTAGAATTGGATTCCCTTGTCGAACAAATGGTTCGTAAAGGGCGCGCATGATATCTGCCGCCCGCTGTGATCTCGTTCCGATAACTACGCGTTCCGGTTTCATAAAGTCTGAAATCGCGACCCCTTCGCGGAGGAATTCGGGATTCGACACCACATCGAAATGCTCTCCGGCAATGAGGCCTCGTGCCTCTAGAATTTCCCGAACCGAATCCGCCGTTCCCACGGGAACAGTGCTCTTATTTACAACAACGTGATAGCCCGGATCTTCTTCTGCGGCCCAGATATCGGCGAGATCTCCAGCTGCTTTCTTGACATACGAAAGATCAGCCGCGCCGTCTCCTCCAGGAGGCGTGGGAAGGGCCAAGAAGAGCACATCTGCATCGATCGCTGCTTGATGTAGTTCCGTGGTGAAACTTAAACGCTTCTCTCTAATATTTCTCTGAAGAAGGTCTTCCAGTCCAGTTTCGTAAATGGTCGGAATTCCTTCGGAGAGCTGATCCACTTTGCGTTGATCAATGTCAACACAAACAACGTCAAAGCCCATTTCGGCAAAACAAGTACCTGATACCAGACCTACGTAGCCGGTCCCTACAATTGCGATGTGCATGCTAAAAGCTTCTTATTCTAGAATTGCAACAAAATACGCCAAAAGAGGGGCGCATTCATTTCATTTCTGCTCTGGCTATTTGAAGATCTGATTCAACCATTTCTTTTACCATGGTATCGAGATCATACTCGCGTCTCCAGCCGAGCTCTACCTCTGCCTTGGTTGGGTCGCCGAGAAGCTGTTCAACCTCTGCGGGTCGGTAGTATCGCGGATCGACTTCGATGACTGTCTCGCCCGTTTCCGCGTTGACGCCAATTTCCGCTTCCCCTTCACCCTCGAACCTGAGCGAAATACCAGCTCCGGAAAACGCAGCTTCGCAAAATTCTCTGACTGAGATCATTTGCCCCGTCGCGAGAACGAAGTCATCTGGTTCATCCTGTTGAAGCATGAGCCACATACCTCTCACGTAATCCTTTGCATGTCCCCAATCACGTCTAGCATCCATATTACCCAGGTAGAGCTTTTTCTGAGTTCCAAGAGAAATGCGCGCCGCCGCCATGGTGATTTTGCGCGTTACAAAAGTCTCACCTCGGATCGGGCTCTCATGATTAAAGAGAATTCCGTTACACGCATACATGTTGTACGATTCGCGGTAGTTCACCGTTATCCAATAGGCGTAAAGTTTAGCGACGCCATATGGCGACCTTGGGTAGAACGGCGTAGTCTCTTTTTGTGGCACTTCTTGCACCTTTCCGAAGAGCTCGGAAGTCGATGCCTGGTAGAATTTAGTTTTGTCGGTTAAGCCAAGAATTCTTATCGCTTCCAATAGTCTAAGAGTACCTGTCGCGTCTGCGTTCGCCGTGTATTCTGGCGAATCGAAGCTCACCTGAACGTGACTCATCGCTCCCAGGTTATAAATCTCATCTGGCTGAATTTCCTGCACGATCCGAATCAGATTGGTCGAGTCGGTGAGATCGCCATAGTGTAGGTGAAACTTGGGATCCGGATTATGAGGGTCTTGATACAGGTGGTCAATCCGAGACGTATTGAACGAACTCGACCTACGTTTTATTCCGTGGACTTCGTATCCCTTTCCCAGCAGGAGTTCAGCCAGGTAGGCCCCGTCTTGTCCTGTTACGCCCGTGATCAATGCTGTTTTTTTCATATTTATCAATGCTTTTCATCCTTGCGAAAGAGCTCTTACCATTGCACAAAAGCGGATAATATCACACTATCCCCCTCCACCGATTAAATAAATCTTGTTCCGTAAATGCTCGCTAACGTTTTTGAACGCATTGCGCGTATCAATGATAGTCTTAGCCTTTGACGCGATGTCGTCGTAGTCGAAATCAGAATGATCAGTCAAAAGAACCATTATATCCGCTCTTTCAATCGACCCGTCTGTGATGTTCTCTGAGGTCAATTCAACGTTCAGCTCATTCTTCTGAATTTTTACCGCAGAGACGTATGGATCTGAATAGTGGATGTGGGTTATACCTTTTTCCAACAAGAGTTCAATTACTCGTACGGCAGGAGAATGCCTAAGATCATCTACATCTTTCTTAAACGAAACACCCAATATGCTAATACAAACATCTGAAAGCGGTTTTGAGAGCTGTGCTACTCTCGAAATAATTGCTTCCAAGACGTAAAACGGCATGTCTTCATTGATGCGAGCAGAAAGCGTTATAAAACTGGTTTCAAAGTCATACTTGCGGGCAAACCAGGACAAGTAATACGGGTCGACCGGAATGCAATGACCTCCCAACCCCGGTCCTGGAAAGAACGGCATATACCCGAACGGTTTAGTTGAAGCTGCTTCTATTACTTCCCAGATAGAAATTCCTCCCACGCGGTCACAAAGTCTAGCCATTTCATTTACAAAGGCAATATTGACTGATCGAAAAATGTTCTCCAGAAGCTTTTCCATCTCAGCAACACGAGGTGAAGAAACGGGGTGAACGTGGTCCACAATTACTTTTAGAGCTAAGGAAGCTAGGTCGAGGCACGCGGAGCTAACCCCTCCCACAACTACTGGGGTGTTGCTCGTGTTAAAACTGGAGTTCCCAGGATCTATTCGCTCTGGGCTAAAGGCCACAAAATAATCTTTTCCCAGCTCAAGGGCTTCAGATTTGGCTACCCTTTCCAATTCCGTAACAATAAGAGATTCAGTGGCCCCAGGGTAGACGGTACTCTTCAAAATATACAATTGTCCCTTACGTAACTGAGGCGACAAACTTTTGATCGCGCTCCGGATCAGCGAATCATCTGGATTCTTATGATCATGGACTGGCGTGGGAACACAAATGAAGAAGACATCTATTTCCGCCGACAGAGAGAAATTCGTGGTGGCCGAGAAATTACCCGACCCGAGCACCGAGGAAAACAGCTCGTTATCAATATCTTGTATGTGATTGATGCCATTATTCAGATCCCTGACCCTCTGATCATTTACGTCGAATCCAATGGTTCGATAACCAGCGCTGGCATATTCGACCGCCAGCGGTAACCCGACATAGCCAAGACCCACAATCCCAATTTTAGCAGTTTTGTTGGAGATGGTACTCTCAAGCAATTCTGCACCGTTCCTATTCACAACAACTGAGGAATGATCAATTCCTGCTCCCATAGCGATCTACATGTTCGATTAATGACGATGCGAATTACCAATTACATTCCGGCCGAAATAAGACAAAATGCCAGACTACAAAGTAAGATTTTTAAGGCAATTATCGCCCTTGGTGTTTTGCTAATAATTGGATTAGACTCGAGTTCACGGGTCCAAGCTCAACCGAGCGGAATGCTTCAACTCAATGATTCAATCCACGAGTTTTTACTGAGGCAACACACACTCGGCAATCTCAGTGGTGCTCATCTAACAAGTTTGCCCCTGTCTGCGCCAGAGGCAATAAAATATTTGCAGATTCTAGAAAAGAATATTAAGGACTTGTCGCAATTTGATCAACATTCCTTAGAAAGGCATCTCGGCACAATTTATGGCCCCGGGGCGCTGAAGGCCAACGCTGCAATCAACGACGTTTACACGAATGGAAACGATGTTTTTTCCATACGTGATGGAGGATTCTCCATGGCCATAAATCCGTTGGCACATCTTTCTATTGGGCGCGCTAGAAGAAATGTATTTGAAGGTGATAGTCGAGATTTCACTACTTGGGCAAATAGCCGAGGAGTTAGGTTTTCTGGAACGCTAGGCAAGTACATGTTTTTTGAATCAAGAATTCAGGAAGTCCAAGAAACGGTAATAAATCCTGAGTTGATTGAATTCGGAACGTATCCTCGACAACGCATTGTCACGTACAAGCCCGCAACCAAAGTTCAATCTGATTCTTCGGTCTCACATACGTCCCGAAAAAATGTGCTGGATTACGGTCCAGCTACCGGAGTTGTTGGACTCAGAACTCATAATTTCGAATTCAGGATGGGCCGCGATAAAAACCGTTGGGGCCATGGAATGAACAGCTTGATTCTTTCCAATTATGCAACCAGTTATGACCAGTTGCAATTGAGAATATCCGCGTGGAGGCTGCAGTATATCTACCTATTTGCTTCCATGAACGACCGCAACGAGCGATCACAAGCTGATGGTATCGTCGCCGAAAAATATGCTGTTTTCCACAAACTGGCAGTCAATGTCACCAATGACACCGAAATTGAAGTGTTCGGGGCCATCATAGTTTCTGAAGACTCACTCAGCTCTATAGGGTTGGGCCTTGGGTTGTTCAATCCAATACTGAATCTTCGCCAGATCGAAAAAGACTATAGTCGACTGGGAAATAAAATTGTCGGTGCTGGCGTATCACACAGATTCAATCGCGGAATCATGTCTTACGGCCAGATTATTCTCGATGAATTTGTCAGAAGCCAGATCTTCAAAAGAAACGGATTCTGGGCAAACAAATGGGGAGCAGTATGGGGAGTACATCTGGCAGATCTACCAATCAGGAACACCGACATTCGGCTCGAATATTCAACCGTGCGTCCATATACATACAGCCATGAACAATCCCAAACCAGTTTCATCCACTACAACGATCCGCTGGGACATCAGGCTGGAGCGAATTTCCGAAGCCTAGACATATTTGTGTCCTGGTCGGCTACCCAAAAACTAAACTGGCGTGGACACATCTCGTTCAGTGAAACTGGAGTCAATAGTGAAACTGAAAATTTCGGTTCCGATCCAAGATTAAGCTATGAGACTCGAGTTGCGGATCTTGGAATCAAGACGCTACAGGGAGTTTCGGAATCACGAACTAACGTCGAGTCATTTATCTCTTTTGAACTGCTTCCTAAATTATTTTTAGAAGCAGCAGTTTTTTATCAGTCTGTCGCCCACGAAATCGATGGGAATGAATCTTTGTTTCACTCGTCTGTCGGTCTACGGTGGGGTTTGCCCATTCAATATAGATCGTTCTGAGGCCTCCGAATCAAGGCCTTATATATCTTGTCATTTGTATGTGGTTTGAGCACAATCTTGGATTGCACGCATGACCCTTGCCTGATTGCGAGCGTCCGTAACCCACATAATTCGGGTTTCTGTATCGCTGATGCCCTTACAGAAATGGTTTATTTCTGCTACAAATTGGTCGGAAGGTGGCAGAGTAATTTCCTCCTTGAAGTCCTGACGCTCCAACACGAGTACGGGCGGCAATTTCGGCGGTATTGAAAATGCCCGACTCAAAGACAGCGTTCCCTCTGTACCCCAAATCTGGTAAGAATTTTTGTACATGTTGTCAAATCCAAAGGCTAAATGGGCCGTTTGACCAAGTCCAAAATCTAGCAAGACTGACCCATGAATATCGACGCCTGAGCTGGATACATCCAGAGTGGAAAAAACCTGAACCGGCTCTCGGCCATAGAATCTACGAGCGATATGTACCGTGTATGCGCCTGCATCCAATAGCGCTCCACCTCCTAAGTTTTTGTCGTAACGAAAATTTTGCGGATCGAGGGGAGGAAATCCAAACCATGCCTGCATGACAACTGGTTGCCCAATTTGGCCTTCCTGAACCATATTTCTAACAAAAGAATGCTGACTGTGAAACTGGTACGCAAACCCTTCTAAAACGGAAACATTGTTTTTCTCACCGGCCTGAATAATTAATTCCACTTCAGCCAGACTCGGCGCCAAAGACTTCTCGCACAGAACATGTAGCCCGCGTTGAGCAGCCTTTACCGCCCATTCCGTATGCATTCCCGTCGGAGTGGCGATGTATACTGCGTCTAAATCACTTCGATTAAGCAGACTATCGTACGTTTCTTCCGCTTCGCATCCAGTTTCAGAAGCACAGCGGCGAGCCTTTTCAATATTTTGACTCGCAACTGCCATCACGTGAACCTCATCAAGTGCAGCCACTGCAGGTAAAAATGCCCGGCGGGCAATCCCTCCACACCCAATAATTCCAAATCGCACTGAGTCCATTTTGGTAGTCTAGTGTTAAATCAATGCAAGAACGCTACGAGCTTCTACGTTTAAAAAATTATTGAAACACAAAAATTGCTTCAGTTGCTTGATTGTCATCCACAAATAGCGGCTGTCGCTCACTTTGTCTACGAAGGATGAATCTTCGATTATAAAAATATTTCTATTCGCTTCTTTGAAGAATCGGCCACCTTCCTCCGATTGAAAAACATCAAATACAGAGTGAGCCGGCAATGTGCCATCTACGTGGTTCACGAAAAGCGGCAAGAACTCATTCTCATAACTTCCGGTTATACATTGCACTGTTGGTGCTAACTCGAGCAAGTCCATATTTCCGCTTTCCATTTTCAACTGCACCAACAGATGTAACACGCCTTTCAGTTCGCAACCAATAAATGCAACAATTCCCGGATCAACCTGCTCGATGATAGGCTGATCCCACCTTTGAACTTCTCTGTTTGCGGCTTTAACCCTAACGCCGATGACCGAAAAATATTTATTCTGTTCGTGATAGATTCTGTGATTGTCTTGCCTCCAATCCACCAGATCTCTCAAGGAAATCTGTTTTGTTTGAAGATCATATCTGAATTTTTCTTTCGATATCCTCCTCAGCAATTCATTGAATGTAATCGCAGCTTCAGTATTCCCGTGCGCAGAAACCATCAGTTTAACGTCTTGTCGAGACACTGGTCCGGAGACGATTTCATGCGAATTGAGACACTCGAGCAGAGCATTTTCATCGACAGGTTCGAGCGACGATTTTTGCTCTGCATCATATTCGATGCTGGATACAACCGACCGCGTATCCATATTGACCGTGTTATCTGCAAGCATCAACCGTTTAAGCTGTCCCAACGTGACCCAACGAAAATTCGGAAGCAATTCGATATCGTGGTCATCTGCAACCCGGACGATTGTATTTCGATTTCGCTTGCGGTAAAAACGTCCGCCTTGCTCGGATTGAAGTTGATCAACCAATATCTCTACGGAATCCTCCTCTAAAAAATAATCCAAATAATGGGTGGCTTTCCCACCGTGAAGCTGGGAATAATTGCTTCTTGTAGCCTGAACTGTCGGAGACAATTGGAACGTATTAATATTCCCCGGCTCAGGTTTCGCTTGCATCAGCAAGTATAGAATGCCGTCTATTTTTTTGGTAATAATTCCTAATACTCCGATCTCCGGCTGTACAATAATCGGTTGAGTCCAGTGCTTGACCGGCCCGATATTGGTTCTGACTTCAAGCCCTGCAATACTAAAAAATCCTCCGGAATTGTGCTGAAGATCTCCGGTCGTATCTGAAAATTCCCAGTCCTTCAATTCACTCAGCGGCACTTTCTCTACGCTAAAAAATTCTATTTCGTTCATTTGCCTCAACCACTCTCGCACTTCTTCTGTGGTATTGAATGGGTTGAACTCAGTCAGCGACGATATGAAGAAATCTATATTGTTGGACTGTCCCGCGAAATGAAGAATGCTCTCCAAATTCTTGGTCAGCTCGGACACTTTCTGGATAACGGGTTTTGAGTTCACATCCACAACTAGATCACCTACTGTTGTCTTCTAGAATCCATAAATACCCTCAAAAATATTTCCTATTTCCTGAACGCAACGTTGAAGTCCGTTTTCAGCTAGGTCGGTGTACAACGGAAGTCGGACAATACGTTTGGAGATGTCTTCCGTTATCGGAACATCCTCAGGCTTGTAACCCATTTTTAACCCCATTTCATAGGAATGCAGTGATACATACCCAATGTAGGAATGTATATCTCTGGCGCGAAGTTCTTTTAAAAACAGAGTTTGATTTTTTTCTGAATCGAAAATCACCCAAAAAGCATGGTGATTGATTACAACACCTGGAGGAGGACACGGCGTCTGAATACAGCCTTGAACAACATATTTTTCGCACAGATGGTTGTATGCATCTGTAATCTTGCGTCTCTTGGCTGTGATCTCTTCAATTTTTTCTAACTGAGCCAAAAGCATCGCAGCCAATATATCAGAAAGAAGGAAGCTTGACCCGATGTCAGACCAACCGTATTTATTTTGCAACCCTTTGAGTACCAAGCTCCGATCAGTTCCTTTTTCTTGCACAATGTGAGCCCGATCAATCAGATTCGGATCATTGATAACGAGAGCGCCTCCTTCTCCACACGTAATGTTTTTTGTCTCGTGAAAACTGAAAGCGGCAAGGTGAGGAACTGATCCACACGCTCGATTATCGCTGTGATAAGAATTCAACGACTGCGCGGCGTCTTGCATTACCAACAGCTGTCTACGATTCGCGATCTCCATAATGCTGTCGATATCACAGGGGACTCCTGCATAATCAATCGGTATGATCATCTTGGTCTTCGGAGACACAAGCTGATCGATGAGATTCGGATCTATATTCATCGTAGAAGGATCTACGTCACAAAAAACAGGTCTTGCGCCTCGAAGTACTACTGCATTGACGGTCGAACTAAACGTGTATGACGGAAGGATAACTTCATCCCCAGGAGTGAGGTTAGCTAGAATGGCTCCCATTTCCATCGCAGAGGTACAAGAAGGAGTCAGAAAGACACTCAAAAAACTGAATCGTTCTTCGAGAAGGGTGATGCATTTGGAACCATAATCTCGGTTCCCACTGTGCGATCGACTTCGGATGGCATCAATAACATTTCGTTCTTCATCGCCGGTCAAGTAAACGCGGTTAAACGGAATCTGAGGAAATGGCATTATAACTGATATTCAATATTAATTGTTAAGCGGGATCTTAAGCACTGCTCCCAATGAATCGCTCTGCTCAAGACAGCTTGAGTCCACTACCTGATCCCGTACCTGACTCTGAGCTTCGGGGGAGGAAGATGTGATGATCCGTCCTCATTTGTAGCAGATAATATTTGAATCATACCTCTGCCACAAACAATGATGGGGCCCTCAGGCGGCATTTGCCAAATCTTCCCTGGTTGACGAATTTCAAAGTTCATGTTTTCTAAGATCTTCGTTTCTTGCACAAATATCTTCTTCCCCTCGTACTCCGTGAACGCACCCGAATATGGATAGCCAGCCGAACGAACTAGTCGATCGATAGAAACTGAGTCTTGATCCCAGTCAATTTCCCCGTCTTCTGGACTACGCCAGATACTGTACGTAGCGTCGTCGTGATTCTGTGAGCTTCGGGGAAGTGTTTCACCGTTTCGAATTGATTCTAAGATGTCTCGCAGAGAATTTCGAAAAAGCGGGATGATCCTTTTAATGGCGTCATCGATGGTGTCATAGTCGAAAAGTGGCATCTCTCTTTGAAAAATGACATCTCCAGCATCTACCTCATCCATAGCGTGAAGAACTGTGAGTCCACTTATTTTTTCTCCGGTCAAAATCGCAGTCGCGAGCGGAGCGAAACCTCGATATTTGGGAAGAAGGGAATCGTGAAAAACTAGTATCCCATATCGGCACAGTTTCTGGATAGACATAGGAAGCAAATATCGCCATCCAATTGCGATAACAGCCTGAATGTTTTCTCTTTCAATGACTGAAATGAGATCATATCGAACTTCATTCCAAGAAATTGTTTGGCATCCTAATTCGCGCGCTAACTCAAGAATTTTAATGTCAGAGTCGCCTTCCGTGTGGGTTTCCGTAAACGTACAGACGATCACATCGGAGGAAGCAGAAATGTCCTTGACCGCACCCAAAGCCCCGAGACCTTTCGCGGTTGCTAAACATAAAAGTGTTTTTTGCGACATGTGCAGGTTTAGCTGTTATTCCAACGACTGAAAAATAGCGAACTTTTTTGAAAATGGATTTTCCTAAGCTTGACAAACGGAAAGAACATACCGGTCATAAGGTGAATTTGGATTTGCGTTTCTTTCCAAATCCTGTCGCGAGACCCAATTTGCGTCGAACGCTATTTCTTCCAGGCAAGCAATTTTGAGTCCTTGCCGTTTTTCAACAGTTTCTACAAATGAGGCGGCCTCCATCATACTATCGTTAGTTCCCGTATCTAGCCATGCAAACCCTCTTCCCAAGAGTTGCACGCTTAAAGCATCTCGTTTGAGGTAGACCTGGTTTACACTAGTAATTTCCAACTCACCCCTGTCTGAAGGCGCCACATTTCGTGCAATATCGACTACGTCGTTGTCATAAAAATACAAACCCGTAACGGCGAAATTACTTTTTGGTCGAGCCGGCTTTTCTGCAATCGAAAGTACTTTCCATTCATCATCAAACTCCACCACTCCAAAACGGTGAGGATCCCGGACTTGATACCCAAAAACCGTCGCTCCTTCAATCTTTGATACTGCCTGTTGCAGAATCGTAGTAAAACCCTGACCATAAAAAATATTGTCTCCAAGAACAAGACATACACGGTCATTGCCAATAAACCGCTCGCCAATTATAAACGCTTGTGCCAGGCCGTCAGGAGATGGTTGTGCGGCATATTGGAGATTGACTCCAAAAGCACTACCGTCACCCAGCAAACGCTGGAAAGAAGAAGCATCTTCCGGGGTAGTAATGATAAGTATGTCCTGTATTCCGGCAAGCATGAGGACGGAAAGAGGATAATAAATCAGAGGCTTATCGTATATGGGAAGTAACTGTTTCGAAACGCCTTTTGTAATTGGATACATTCGCGTGCCGCTACCGCCTGCCAGAACTATTCCTTTCATTGATTTTTTCGGTTGTCGTGCAGTGAGTCTAGACTCTTTCGATTTGGTAAATCGCTCACCGTCCTCAGGAACTCACTCGGAAGTCCGGTTAACTGCTACGTGCGCCGCGAAAAACTATATTAAATACGGCACGCCTTAAATATTTCAGGTCGGTCAGTATCGGAGATTCCGCGTACGCGTCCAAGTAATTCAATTCTGAGATTACGATCTCCTCAGCCGATCCTGGTAGATCCGCGTAAAACGGGGGGATAAGACCTGGCTTGACCTTGCGCCTTTTTGCTATCAAATCTTCAGGATATTGGCTCAGGTAATGTTCTGTTATTGGTCGAACGCCGATCAGTTTGAGATCGCCTTTCCACCAGTTCGCAATCATGGGTAGTTCATCCAGCCATGTCTTTCTAAGGAACCGACCCCAGCCCGTAACCCGAAAATCATGCTTAAATTTTCCTGATTTAGCAAGACCATTTGTCTGCATCATGTAATCTTGCAGATATTCGGCAAACGGGTGCATTGTTCGAATCTTGTAAACCTTGATCAGCTTGCCACCGTAACCGACCCGATTCATTTTTACGATGGGACCATACGTCGGTGCTTGGTCGAAAACCGGCTCCTGGACTTTTGTGGCTGATACGTATGTCATTTTCCCGACCTCTTCGACTTCTTTTATTTTGAAGCCGCAACTGATCAGTCGACCGAGGGGTTCGGCCAAAGACAACACGCGTGTCCTTCCCTTCGTTACCGAGAAATAAGCCGCCTTCGTGAGAATAAATTTGGGGAAGAATCTGTGGATGACAAAGTCTGCCAAAAGTACAGGATAATTAAGGCCCACGGGGTACTTCTCATATAATCTGCGAGATCGTTGATTATTGGTTTCAAATCTCAGTATCAACGTCGCCTCTTTTTTAACGGCCGTGTTGGCGGCCTCCAGTATTTTATTGATGTACCTGCATCGATTGATCGGAGTAATTAGAACGACGTCAGACAGTGAATCTAAATCAACTCCGTTAAAATCGCTCTGATCAAGTACTGAGGACGAGACCCTGAAATGGGCGGGCGGAACGCGTGCCGAAATGAATCCCTCGTAGTTCTCGATTTTCTTTTCATCGAGCACAGCTACGACAACCTTGGGCTCAAGAATTTCGAGAGCAACTACAGATGCCACTTCTATATCGGAGTGATGATTAGACGACAACGATTTGAGGGATTGATTGAGAATGGGTTGGCTCAATTTACAATTGATTATCGACTGTTGTGAACGCAGATTCGTTCAAATATGCTGTAATTGTACTCCTTTCGCTCCCGAAACACTTTATATGGGCGATCTCCATTTCCTATGACCTCACTTGATCTAAGAACGAACGAATTTCGAGAAATGGGGAAATCATTACGGATAAACAGACCTGTAATACTTATTATTTTTGTTTTCTATTCCGAATGACGCCCGCAATAAGAGTCGACGTAAATGACAGACATAACTGAGCAAGACTCAATTTTCGAACGCGTGGCCAGAACGTCCAATATCCCTCGTGAAAGACTCTCTGCTACGCCTCCCGTGCCGAAAAGCGTCAAAATTGAAATTACGGGTCACTGTGACTTCAATTGCCACTTCTGTGCCGTGTCATTCAAAGAGCGCTCATCAGGCAACATTGACGAATCGTTTCTTTTTAGGCTACTTGATGAAATCGAGGAAGCTGGAGTGGAAGAAGTGGGTCTTTTTTGGATGGGTGAGCCGTTCGTAAACAAAAAGCTGGCTCGGTACATCCGAAGAGCAAAAGACGTCGGTATACCTTACGTATTTATCACGACAAACGGCAGACTAGCCAACGAAAAACGCCTTTCTGAAGTCTTCGATGCTGGACTTGACAGTATCAAGTTTTCAATCAATGCTCCAAATCAACATGAATTTCAGACCGTGACTGGCGTAGATGCCTATTCTCAGGTGATTGAGCACATCAAATCGGCAAAATCTATTCGGGGGAACAGGCCTTTGCCTCACATTTATGCGAGCGCCGTTTTTGATCCAAATGCAGACGAAGAATACAATCAGATTCTGAATCTGGTCAAACCCTTCGTCGACCAGATGTACCCGTTGAAACTGTATGGGAAAACAGCGCCAGAGAAGGACGGAACTCGCACTAACGAGCAGGTAAAGCATGCAAGAACCCTCCAATCGATGCTTCCATGTTGGTCTCCCTTCATTGAACCCCACATCAGCTTCGACGGGCACATGAGCGCATGTTTTTGCGATTTCGATCCTCGCTTGTTTATGGCTGACCTCAACAAAATGTCTTTCGTGGAAGGGTGGTCTAGTCTCAAATTTCAGGAGTTGCGCCATGAACACTTGCGAGCCGACGTATCCGGCTCACCCTGCGAAACGTGTATCGCATACCAATAAATCTTCCGATCACTTCACTTGACAGCTCGGTAACGCTGGTATATCGGATCGTTCTCCATCACGCGTTCCGCTGTCTCGAGATCCTCAGGGGTATCGACCCCAACCGTCTGGTGAGGTGAGTGTACCATACGAACTTTGTAACCGTGTTCAATGGCTCGAAGCATTTCCACCGATTCGGCGCGCTCCAGGCCGCCGGGTGTTAATTCGTTGAACAGTTTGAAGAAGTGCCACCTAAAGGGCATCACACAGACCTGTAGATATCTGTTGCCTCTTTTTTCTTCATGATACGCTGAGGGAATCGCAGAACGCGACATATAGATGGCGTCCATTTGAAGATCCGTGACAACTTTCACATTGTTTGGGTTGTGCCATTCGGAGTCATTCAGAATATCTGTTACGATATTGCTTACAAAAACATCACTTTCCTTAAGTAGAGGCGCTACAGTCGAGTCAATCATGTCGGGATGTATGAGGGGTTCATCGCCCTGCACCGTAATTACAATATCGTCAGCGTCCGGGTTCATTGTTTCTGCAGCTGCGTACACTCTGAGTGCAGGTCGAGGGATATCAGGATCTGTCATGATACTTTGACCTCCGAATGATCGGACCTCTGATTCGATTTCTTCGTCGCAAGTTGCGATAAAAACGGAATCAACGATATCGGCCAGTTCGCACCGGCGGTAAACATGCTCGATCATCGTCATTCCGCAAATGCGTTTGAGAGGTTTCCCGGGAAACCTGCTCGAGCCCATTCGGGCAGGTATTCCGACGTGAATTTTCATTTCTAAGTAGATTTGTAAATGATACGATTGCAATCAAGAAGGCGAGCGGAACCCGTTTTTATGCCACGCCGCTACAAGATCGGGCAGACCTAATCTACGACTTACAATCAGAATCGTATTCATCATTTTGTGGGTAGTCAATCACTCAATCTCAAGGTCTCGCGGTATGTAATGTTGCTCCATGTTTCGCAACCTGTGGACGATCAATATCATATAGCGAATGTGGTCTTTTTTTCATTTATTGGGTCCCCACTTGGCTGTGCCATAGCTTTCGGAAAGACAATGGTCAATTCGTTATCGTGGACAGAGTTGCCGTAATTTTTTATTCGAGTCCGAACATAATGAGCACACATTCTCTCAGTCTGAAACAAGATTTTGAAAGAGACGGATTTGTTCTGGTCAAGAACTTTTTTTCTCCCGATCGCATCAAAAACGTCCTGTCCTGGATTGAAGATCAAGATCTTTCTGACACCGCGAGTACCTGGACAGAAAAAGAGCCGGGCGTCAGCCTTGCAGTATGGCCCTGGGTTAACCGGCAGGATTCTCCGCTGGCAGATCTGGTCAAGGATTCGTCAGTCCTCGATTTTGCGTCCTCTCTGATCGAAAAGGAAGTATATCTCTGGGCCAGCAAAGTAAACTTCAAGGCGCCTTGGTGCGGCACGGTAGAGTACTATCATCAGGATCTGGTGTATTGGAGGGATCGCGGATATGACAGTGGAGACATGTTGTCGTGTATGACATTTCTCGATCCTCATAAACTTGAAAACGGGGCTCTGCATGTAATTCCCGGGTCGCACAAGAAAGGGCTGATTGAGCATCAGATGTTCTCCAACATCAATGGCCTGGCAAAAATGATGGTCCCTCCTGATACCCTCGCGGAGCTCGCCGATGAATTGTCGTTGGTCCATATTGATGCCGAGCCGGGAGACGCACTTTTTTTCCACTCGCTTCTGATCCACGGTTCTGCCCATAACATTTCTTCCGGTTCCCGCCGCATCGCTCTCACTCAGATTAATTCCGCAACGAACAAGCCCGAAGGCGTACAGACGAAAGCGAAAGAATTCAATTTGAAAAGAGCACAATTTGAGCTTCGAGAAGCGAAAAGACGATACGAGTGGTTCCAGAAGAAATATGATGATCAATATGCTTCCGACGAAATCTTATTCAGCGCTCCTATTCCGGATGAAGAAAAAGATTGATGATCAGTGACAACGACCATGTGATGATCACCGGGGCGGCCGGTCTGATCGGATCCCGACTTTGCCGATTGATCCTGGACCAGAGTACTGCCAAGGTAATCTGCCTGGACAATGGCAGCATCGGAAATAGTCGGATCGAAGATGATCGAGTTATCTGGATTGACGCTGATGTGACCTCAGAAAACTTGTGGACCGTATTCGATTCCCATTCGATCACGCACTTAGTTCATCTCGCAGCTCACCCGGGCAGCAAATCCGTACGCGAGCCGTCGTTGGATGTCTTGGTCAACGCATATGGAAGTACACGGATTTTTGAATGGTGCGCACGAAATGACGTGCCCATCATTTATCTGAGCTCTTCTGTCGTGTACGGCGAGAAAGAAAATGTTCAAATCAGGGAGTCGGAAGATGTAGATCCCGGAACGATTTATGGTGTGTGCAAGATTGCCAATGAGAATTCGCTCCGGATCTTGGAAAGGGCCTATGGCTTGAAATGGACCGTTCTTCGCGTATTCGCCACCTATGGTGTGGGACACAATCCGAGTACCACCCAGGGAATCGTGAACGTTATGTTGACTCAATTGTTGAGTGGCAACCCAATTGTAGTGAAAGGCGCTCTTGAACGGGTCAAGGATATGATCCATGTGGATGACACGGCGGCAGCGATTGCGCACTGCATCAATAATCCCGTAACACTGAATACAGTTCTCAATGTAGGAACAGGAAACGGCGTATCTGTCCAAGAGCTGATTTCAAAGCTCTGTTTGGAGCTCGGAAAAAATTACGCAGACCTGGATATCGTGGTTGAAGAGGCTACCGTCGGAGATACCATGTTCAACATCGCCAACATCGACCGATTGATTCGCTCCGGGTTCAACCCACAAACCTCATTAGATGAGGGCCTGAAAAAATTCGTCCGAAACAGGAAGCGGTGAGTGGTCCATGTGCGGAATTCTCAATGTTGTTAGCAAGTCAGGAAAACCCCTGAATCCATCAGTGTGTCGCCGTGCATTAAGCAAGCTGTCTTGGCGAGGACCCGACTACATCACGTCCGAGATGAGAAACGAGGGTCGCCTTTTTCTCGGCCAGTCCATCCTGTCAATCACGGGCAACATTGAAGACAGCCGTGGGGCCCATCTCAGGTCAGCAAGCGGAAGGTACCGCCTCAACTACAACGGCGAGATCTATAACTATCATGAACTGGAGACAGAATTGTGCCGCCTCAAGGGCTCCACATATAGCAACGAATTTAACAGCGACTCCCAGGTTCTTATCGACCTCCATGACTTTTATGACATAGGAGACATCCCCACAAAGTTGGATGGCATGTACGCATATAGTGTCTGGGATGAGACAGAACAGAAGTTGTCATTCACACGAGACCTGGGCGGAGAGAAGTCAATCTATTTCTACGAAGACGACGCTGTGATTATAGCTTCTTCTTCAATTTCTGCCATTCTGACCTTTAAACCTGATCTCAGAATTGATCGACAATTGCTGAAGGATTATTTCAGGACCCGTCATTTCATGTTTTTTGAGCGCACTTTGTACGACAGTGTTGTTCAGATTCCTCCCGGCTGCACACGTCAACTGGATCTAGAGACATTCGACTGGCATGAAGTTGACACCCAATCGATCGGCTCTCTGATTTCACCCGAGCGCATGGATGAATTGAGTCGACGCAGTGATGACCAGCTCGTCGACGAACTCGATGATCTTCTTTCCAGAAACCTCGAGCAGATGATTCCCGACAGAACGTTTGCTTCCGTCGTTAGCGGCGGAATCGATTCTTCATTGATTAGCCGGTATACCACGAAGTACGGCGACCCCAAGATATTGGTGGCAGTCGACCACATCGGTAAGGATTACATCAGTCAAGATTTGAAAGGATTTGAAGACGTTCTTAAGCAGGACATCCACGTGATTCGCCTGGATCTCACTTCCTATGCCGCAGAAATAGAAAGATGTCAGAATTCTTTAGGAAGCCCCCTCCTTTCCCACTCGTTTGTGGGTCAATCAATTCAGTCGTCGTATGTGCAGGCGAAGGGCTGCCGTGTCCTGTTCGGAGGTGACGGTGCGGATGAATTGTTCGGAGGTTACGCCTGCTACCTCACCCAGCGGCAGATGAATACGATTTACAATCCGTCGTTCTATACCGGCCACAATGAGCCTGAAATAACGTTTTTGTCCGATGACGCGTCGACCATTCAGCGGGATCTTTCAAATGCCTGGAAGCATTCTCTGGATGCATACCAATTCATGGATGACCCTGAAGAACGATTGGTTCAATCGATGATGTACGGCGATTTTGCCTACCAGCTCTCGTCAGTCGGCCTGAGAGGTACAGATTTTATGTCGATGATGTGGAGTGTGGAAACCCGGAGCGTCTTTCTGCGACGAGGAATTATCGAGTTTGGACTGAATCTCCCCGTTCGCATGAAGGTGGACCCCACTCACGCCAATCCCTTGATGCGTAGCAAACCGATACTAAAATCGGTGTTTTTGAAGCACTTCCCAGAAGAGCTACTTGTTGCCAAACAGGGATTTGCCGGATTTCCGAATGAATCAAGAAAATTTCTCAGCGATCTCGAGGATTTCCTGGGAATAGATTATCTGGACATCGATAGGTCTTCCATTGCACATCGCCCTCTCTCACGTGAAGCAGAATGGAAACTGATAAATATCGAATATTTCCTCCGTCAGGCTGGGATTGAATTGCTTGAATCTTGAAAGAGTCAGTCTTCTCATGCTGCTCTTCCTTCGGAAGATCAATTCACTCAATCAAGCCAGACACACACCAACTGTTGAACCGATTTTCCAGGGTATCCGATACTTGATTCAACGTCATTTCTGAATTGTAATAACTATTGTAAGGGTCTTCTCGGAACGCTTCTTTATAGTAATCGTCCAGGGGCACAACAACTGAAAAACGCTCTTTCAAGAGTTTTTCGGCCTCGACATGAAACGGAGCGCCTTCATTTCCTTCCGGTGGTTCAGCTGCAGGAAGCCCGAGCTTCTTTCTGAACATGTTTATGTAGCCCATATTCGTATGTCTGAACGCCAGATTTGAATCGTCCAACGCTACGACGGCTTCCTGAGTCAAAAGAGGGAAAATGGCTTCCAACTCATCCCGAATGGTAGTCCACACGTGCTCACTGTCATGAAAAAAGACATCCAAGTGCGACACGAGATCACCCAGCACCCGAAGGCCCAGATACGGCGACAAACTACTGGCAGCAACCAATTTCCAGTGATTCTGGATGTGACGACCAAAGTAATTGCACATCGTTTCGGTACAAACTGTCCGAATGACGCTTCCTTTTTCACCATTCATGTCCCAGGAATAGGCGATTCCATCGTACTTCATTGCGTAGAACGCCATCACCAGACTGCTGGCACCCGCCCCCGTTTCCACAAAAACCGGCTCTGAACCTGCATCACGAGCCTCTTTCCCCTTCTCATCCAATATGCGCGCGAGCGCGATGTACTCGGAATCGGGAAGTGAATTTACCCATCTGGGCATCATCCTCTTGATTGATATCAAAAACTTGATCTCATCTTTTTCTATCTCTTCTTTCGTCCCCAGATAAAAGTCGTACATTTGCGCAAATTCCTAATTGATGGTAATAGTAAGTTCCCCAAGCCCTTCCACTCGGGACGTGTACTCGTCTCCAGGGGAAAGTAATCTCAAGCCTCCGATATCCGGTGGGTTTCCGGTAATGACTAGGTCCCAGGGATTGAGCGTCATCCAAGTAGACAGCCAAGAAATAATCTTGGGCCACTGCCATACTTGATCACTTGAACGCCCGGCTCTGATCAGCTCGCCATTTTGAATGGCTTCTATCAGACAATCAGACGAATCAAACTCGGTATCAATCCAAGGTCCTATTGGACAAAAGTTGTCGGGACATTTAGATCTGGCCAGATGATGATCGCGATCTTCAATATTTTCAACCGTCATATCGTTGGCGATTGTGAATCCGAAAATACCGGATCGTGCATCGACTTCTGAACAATTCGGCGCAATGTCCCCAACGACCACCGCCAATTCAGCCTCTCCCCACATGGGTAAACCCGGAAAGGGATTGCTGATCACAGTGCCCGGTCCACAGACACATGTTGTGGGTTTGACAAACACCATAGGTTCTTCCATGTCGGCAGAATACCCGTCAATACCTGAAAAATTGATGGCCATCGCCACAATTTTGGACGGAACGCATGGAGCGAGAAGATCCACTTCTTCAATAGGCCCAACCCGTGCTGCTTTTTCTGGATCATTCATTGGATCTCCGTTGAGCCTAAATACTTCGCCATGCTCAATGATCCCGAATTGTGCACCATCAGGGGATATGTATCTGACTATTTTCAAAAACGTTCAACCTGATTGGAATAAAATGAAAACGCTTAGTACTGGTCAAGCAGACTGCTAAAGGACTCTGTCCTTGATAGTGGACAGATCGTTCAAATCAATATTTTCCTCACCAACTTTGGTGCTGACGATCGGAATCAGAAACTCTCTCAACGGACTCCCTCCCTCAGGCTGATAATCCAATAGATGATTCTGTAGCTGCTTTGGATCCGAAAACATTCGGAGCGGACTGTCGGAGGAGAATATAGAGTAATTCAAAGAGTCAGGAAACGGTATGACGGACCGATCAAAAACTATATAATCCAATCCACAGAGTGCCGCATCAATGGCACAGGCGCTTAGGGTACCCACAACAAGGTCGACATCGGCGAGATCATCGGAAATGGATACCATGTTCTTAGATGTTCTCAGCAGACACGTCGGCTCCATATCAATCTTTAACTCCGAATCCTGCAATTCTGTTGAAACGGCAAACACTTCGTCGTGCACATCGGATAACGTAGATCCAACATCATTAATTTCCTCACCCGCACCAACGGTCGGACGCAAAATTATTTTCGATACTCCGGCCCGGCGCAGTACAGGATACAACTCTTGAAAGTAGGAGCGGTGCGAAGATGAGTCCATCATCAGCCTGATCGTCCAAATTACACGCATGGGTGGGGGAATGACCAGAACCGTTTTTCCTTCGAGGAAGGGTGTATCTGCAACGGTGACGTCAGGCATGTCACGCATGATGAAGGAACCATAATAGTCCGCTTCGGAAACGTCGACAATTTTGTCACTTGAAATGCCCTGCCGAATGATGCGTTCTTTTTCGAAAGCCGAACTGACGCAAACAAATACGGAATTTGAATATCGCTCTAGGACAGAGGGGCAAAAATACTGATTATTCAGGATTCTACTTAGATGCACGAATACAGTCGTATTTCCAGCTAGGCAAGCCAGTTGAGTATCGATCGGATTCAGGTACTCGCTGATTCGCAGGGATCTTCCATTTTCGGCAACCTGACTGGTTCGTCGGCGAACCTGACGTTTCAGCTTGGACTTGTGACCTAGAAAAAATCGAAACACTTCTTGGCAGAATGCCTTGGCATATCGCACGTTTTTCAATCCGGTCAAGCGTTGCGCATGCTCTAACCAACCTGAATATTCCCCGGCCTCTGAGAATGCCTGTTGGAAGCCGCCCTGACCTAGCGCCCTAACTGGAGCCACGGCCCTTCTGCTGAATGATGGCTTCATACCTCTGCGTTCTGCTTCCTTCAGCAGGTCAGTCTTCGAGTAGGGATATTCAGAAGGCGCAAGGTTGAGTAAGGAGGCGAGATTGGATTCCGGAAAACGAACATAGATCTCTTCCTTTGTCTTATTCCCAACAACCAGGTTCCGGGCGCCGGTGATCAATCGCCTCATAGGGCGAATGAGAATCGACTCCGAACCCGGGGTGTAAAATCTTCCTGGTCTGTTAATAATGCGCTGTATTCCTTGCCTAATGGCAGGACGAATGGCGCTCAATCGAGACGTATCAGAATATAGGTCATATACAATTCCACTGTAATTGACACGGTTGAACGCTTCCCTCTTGTGAGCATTACGATAGCAGAGTTGGTGGTAAGAATCGTCCGTCGTCACCAATTCCACTTCCAAAGAAGAAAGAACATCGACTATGTGTTCAGGAAATTGGCACGAGCGAGATTGAAAAAACCTAACTCGAATATTTCTTGAATGACAATAGTCGAGCACGTGAGCCACGTGATAACACTGGACCAACAGGAGCAGCATATCATCAAATATCGCTCCACCCAACGAAACGCTTTTATAAACCGTAGCATCTTGACCGTCCGGAAGAAACCACTCTGAACAGAATCCGAACCAAGTCTCCAACATGGTCCGACGTTCGACGTGATTCAAGACACTATCAAAGACAGATGACTCAATTCCACGTTCAGTCAGCTTTCGCTGTAGAACCGGATCAATACTGAGATTGATTTCCATGAGAGAAGGGGTTCGTCATTCTCTTTCGTTCAAATACCGAGATCGGAAGCCGTGTAAAGAAAGTGACGAAACGAGTTTCAAATTGTGATGAGATGCGAATGATCCATGGGGGGATCAAGATTTTCTCCAGGATGGAGCATTATCTGACACGATATCTACAAGTTCAGCCGTCAGATCAACAGTTCCATCAAGCATGATGTCGACTCGATCTTGTAATTCTGCCGGTGGCATTGCAAGAAATATTTCGATTTGATTACATATTTCATGAGAATCGGTCGACTGAAAAATCATTCCGGACGGCTTCTTGGAGTCGATGGCACCGGCGCTGAGTTCATTAATATAAATTGCTGGTGTGCCAAGAATTGCCGCTTCCGATGCAGCCGTGGCTCCTTCTCCAAGATACAGATCTGCGGCTCGCAGCATATCGTGGAAAAGCGCCGGATGATCTGGAATTTTATGAGCGTTTAATTCTTCGGGAAATTTACCCTCAGCCGAAACGAATACAGTTACTTGCTCTGCAAGATACTTAATTACGCTCATTTTGTCGGAAATGGTAATGGTATTATGCCCAACATCGTGACTCGCAGTCCAATTCACTAACCTCACTATTGCAAAGCGGTCTCTCGGGTTCAATCCAAGAACCCTCCGGACGTCAAGAGCGGGTTCGAAGTATTCGGGATGGAGGTACATCAGCTCCATGTATGTGTGGTACTTCACATGGGTTGAACCAAGGTCACGTCCATAATCACGCGGCGTTATTATCACGTCAGAAAATCTTGAGTACAGCGCGATTTCCAAAGATGCGTGTTCCGTGTCATCAAGGGCTATGTGTGGCCTTTGACAGATGGCGGAAGCGATCGCCGCATATGACGATGCAAAGCTGAGGAATAGATCAGTTCGATTTCGCTTAGCCACTAGCACCAAATGAATAATCGCCTTTGGTAGATACAATAATTTCGTAAAGACATTACTTCCCCCCTTTCCTCTGCTAATGAAAGGCGTACCAAAAGATTTTAGGATTTGGAAAGTGACATCTTTCTGGCGAGCGACAATCGTAAAACTATGCCCTTTCTGCTCCATTATTCGAATGAAATGGCGAAAATAATGGGCGTGAGCCGGGTGACCGATATCTACTAGAATATTCAAGTACTTTAGTCGTTAAAAATAGAACTCAATTGGCTCTGATCTGGATAGTTGACTAAAACCGCCTTTCGTGGGCCGTGATAAACGAAAAGGGATCCCGCACCAGCAGCATTGGCACCACCCCATTTGAATGAACAAACTTTCGAAGCATCCTCAATCGATCGGCATCCTCCCAGTGCAATCACCGGAACAGTACTTACTTTACATACTGAGCGAACCAAGTCGTGATCATACCCCAGCATCGTTCCATCACGATTGATCGAATTTATAATGATTTCTCCAGCACCCTCTTCTTGCATTTCAAGTGCCGAATCAGGTGGAGATTTTTTGGAATTGCGGGTCCCGCTCATTCCCCAAACCGTATTTTTCCTTGACCATCCTTTTTTAACATCTAATGAAACAACGATTGTAGAGCTACCAAATTCATCTGAAGCCGCTTTAACAAACCCCGGGGTCATCATGGCCGCAGAATTCACTATGACTTTTTCTGCTCCAGCCCGCAAGACAGATTGTATCTGACGCAAATCTTTAATTCCTCCTCCGACGGCAAATGGCATATTTGCTTGATCACCAACCCGTTCTACAAAATCAAGATCAATTAACCTGCCCTCACGACTCGCGGTGATATCCACAAACACGAGTTCATCAGCTTCAAGATCATTAAAAATTTTAACGGCATTAATCGGATCACCAACGTATTTCGGATTCTTGAAATGGACAGTTTTCACCAGTCCCTTGTTCATCAATTGTAATACTGGTATAACCCTAGGTCTAAACATCACAGAATCTGTAGGACGTTTTGAAACAATTTCTGCCCTTGCAAATGGCTTTTTTCCGGATGAAACTGAAATCCAACAATGTTTTTTCTTTGTACAGCAGAAACGAATTCGAAGTCATATTCCGAGGTCGCTAACACATCGTTTTTGTTTGAGCACTGCATGTGATACCCATGAACGAAATAAAACTTTTTGGTACCGTCAACTCCCTCAAAAAACAAATTGTCGATGCCGCGATCGACATCGTTCCAGCCTATGTGTGGCACCTTGAAACGAAGGTAATCTGAATGAATGTTTTGATGAATCCGGCCCTCAATCCATCCAAATCCTTCACTGTCTCCTTCTTCACTAGAATTCGCCATCAATTGCATCCCGAGACATATCCCCATAATGGGAGTCGCCTTTACTAGGACCATCTCATTCAACAAGTCCCACAAACCCAGTTCTTTGATATTAGATATTCCTTTAGCGAAATGACCGACTCCTGGTAAGATTAGAAAATCTGCGCGACGAATAACCTCAGGCGAGGAACTTACTTCTGCATGCTGCCCAACCACTTTCAACTTATTGAAAACGGATCTCAAATTCCCCATCCCGTAGTCGACTATAACGGCCCTACGATGCATATTTCAAATACAAAATTCTTGGAAGTAAATGAAGATCGGTGACGATTTTTATCAGCCATTTGGATCTTCTCATCAGGGGAAGCAAAGAACGAAAATCACTATTTGATCGCGGTGCGGCGGCCATGATAGATTTCCATTCTTCTTGTGTCAGTGCAAGCTTCTCCCGAACGTAATCAACATTTTCTTGAGCAAATCCGTATTCGGAAGAATCTACTGTGCTGACCGCGTCTTCGCGTCGCATTTGCGCCGAGCGAATCAATGCAGAAAACTCTGTCTTTCGCTTATCAATCCCGAACTTTACAGGCAGATAGTATGACTGGACGAACTTTGTGAACGCATTTTCATGGTGATGTCCTCCATAATCCTTCCAGTTAAGTTCCTTTTTGAGAATACCGTCTACTTTCGATTTGTTGTATTCGGAATATTCCAGAATGCGAACTTCCCGTATTCGCCTAATCCAGATGAAATACTGAAGTCTCGTCAAAGTCATATGCGGAAAGCTCTTGAATCGCTTTATTGTACCACACGCCTTCAATACCGAACGAATATACAAGGGATCCATATAGGTCCAACTTATCGGTGATGTACCCTCGGTCCTGAACGAATGACCATTCAGAATGTATTTAATGTTCTCCGATTTTGCTGCTTGGTAGAGGACTGAATAGATGGCGAAATCAGTCGGTATATCAACATCCGGAGTCGAAGACTTGAGAAACGCAATTTGAAGATCTTTAAATTCTTCCCAGTCGGCCACAATTGTGAGTAACTCTACCCCCAATATCTCACATGCGCTCTTAATATTTTGAACTGCAATCTCCGTATTCCACCCATTATCAAAATGAACTGCCAGCGGCTTGAGCCCTAGGCGGACTGCTGTCAGCAGACAATACGAACTGTCCCGGCCACCACTCACGCCGACGATGCAATCGTGGTGTTTGTTTTTTCCAGCCTTTTTTATTTGCGTAACAATGGCTTGCAATCTTTCGCTTCCCAAGCCTCCTAAAGGGTAGTGCGATTCCATTTCATCATGGATTTTGCAAAATTTGCACTCTCCCAAAGCGTCAAACCAAATGTCTGAAGCCGTTGAGTCCATGATGCAGCGGTTGCAGCGTCGAGGATCTGCGGTGTTCGTCATCATATGCACGTGCCAGGATCAGAAAAGCTAATGAAGAGGTGACGGCGCATCTGCAAACAGGTCATCGAGATCGAAGACTCATTTGAATGAAGTACGAGGGAAGTTGGGGAAGCACCAATTTGGCCAAAGGCAAAAGCAGGTGAGCGAAACGTTCTGTAAACCGTTTGTATGAAGGATAATCATAGATTGAACTCATCGGAATGTCCCACATTTGTTGAAATTCCTCTTTTGTCAAATTCAGCTTAGTCAGAATGAAATCTTTGTCCCGCTCCATTAGATCGGCATCGTTTGGAGGTCTTTGGAGATTCTCCAGAACGCTTTGCCGATCTACTTCCCCGTTTAAGATCTGGGCGGACAGCGTGATAATTCTTTTATCGATACCATATTTGCCTTTCATCCAGTACGTGATGGCGAAACGGGTGAACACGTTTTCATGGTGATGTCCCCCGTAATAAGTCCAATCGTATTTTTTTCGTAACAACGCCTGAGCTTCCGACTTGAAATATTCTAAATGATAAAACGGATATATCGCTTTGATCTTGCGTACATACGCAAGCCATAGTTGTTCGTGGTATGACATTGAGGGAAACGTCTTCAATCGACGTGCTCCATGAGACTTATGAACGGCAGTCAATTGCTTGGAATCACCGTAGGTCCACTCGCTCGGCTGAGTCCCTTCAGAACGGAAGTCATGTCCAATTAATACGTGTTTGACTTTTTCTTTTTTTGCGGTCCGATAGAGCACACTTTTAATCGCGTGATCTGTCGGAAAGTCCACCCAAGGCAAACCGGACTTCAAGTACGAGGTCAAAATGTCTTTCATTTCCTCGTAGTCGATCACGTAAGTTTCAAGGTCAACTCCCAGTGACGAGGTCATCTTCTTGATATTTGAAACTGCTTTGTCAGTAGAGAATCCATTGTCGATCGTAACTGCTAGCGGACGGAGGCCCCTCTCTACAATGAGGTGCAAAAGATAGCAGCTATCAGTTCCGCCGCTGACTCCAACTATACAGTCATAGCTACTAGTTCGTCCAGCGTGTCGGATCTCTTCAACGATCGAACTCCATTTGGCAGCACCAATATCTCCGCGTGGGTACTGAGACTCCATCTGACGGTACATATGGTAGTAATTCGAGGCGCCTGATTCGTCGAATTTTATGCCGGGAACGGACTCATCCCAGACTCCATTAACACATCTGTTTAATCTCATTTGCGACTGTTGGATCACGATTACAGTTCTCTCACGAAAATTTCCTCAAACCGTGAAGAATTGAATTCTTAATTCGGTTTAGATGGAATTCATTTATAAATGAAGCCAAATCGGGATCTACTTCCTTCGTCGATTGCGACAACCACTCCTTAACATAACCGGTAAAATAAAGCACCGAATATAACATATACGGCTTAAAGGTTAAGCGGACGAGCGTTCTAAATACTAGCAATCGAAAACCATTCCCTTCCTTGTAGGCAGATACACCATCTCGGACAGCAATTCGTATTCGTTTTTTGTACGCCCCAGATGTAATTCGACGATGATGAACGCGTAGATCTACGACCTTGGTTTTCCAACCAAAAAACATGGCGGACAGTTCGTCTAAACTATCCCAATTATACGTTTCACGGAAGCCACCAATCTGGTGCCAACACTGTTGACGAACACTTTTAAATGCCCCTCGAACATGATAACTGTGAGATGATTCTGGGATCAAAAGGCCACCTTTTTCGACAACACATATCCCGCCTACCATCCCAAGCGCTGCGTCCGAGTCGAACTCCAATTTGATCTGTTCAAAATAATTCGTCGGGAGGACAAGATCTCCGTCCAGTTTTACTACAAAATCAAAGTCTTCAATACTTAGGCAATCATATCCGTGTTGAAAAGCCCGAATTACTTTAGCGCCGCCTTGCCTCTCTGAAATATTGTCCTTCCTCTCAATCAACGTAATCCATTCTATTTCTTTTGAATATCTCCTGACAATTGACGGTGTCTCATCCTCAGAATTATCATCTACAATGACCCATTCACTTGGCAGAAACGATTGCTGGAGAACAGATTCGATAGTATCTGCGATAAAGTCCGACTCGTTTTTCACCGGACTAATTATTACGTAGGACTCGATTGCAGTTGGGGAGGGTATCATGTGCCGAAAGCTTGCGATAAAAACGATTTTTAGCCCTTGGTATCTATCGTTGCGGGAGCATTATGGAATGATACATCTCGCACATTTTATTCATTTCACGCTCAAGATCTCCATGAGACTTGACGCGAGATTCAGCTTCGGATATGATGTGCTGATACTTGTTGGGTGAATTTAACACATCTATAATTGTGTCAGAGAGATGCGAAGAGTCTGTGCCGCTCACCCGCAGCCCCGTAACGCCGTGATCCAGAATTCCATCATAAGTTTTCAAATCAGAGGCCACCACCAGACGGCATGATGCAAATGCTTCAAATATGGTCTGAGGCATTCCATCTGTTTCGGGAATTGATACAACGACATTCGCAGCCTGATAAAGATTTTTCATGGCCGCGTTCGGAAGGGCATCTACTATGACGACCTTGTCAGAGATTCCTTTGTCGTGAACCGATTGATATATCATTTGCTCATATTCCGGATTGGCATTGTACCTCATTAGGATGAGTTGGCATGCCTCCATTTTTGAAACGATTTTATCAAATGCCTCCACGATGATGTGAATCCTGTAAAGGCTACTCATCGCTCGAGGAGAAAATATTGCCGGACGATCCGCGGCAACTCCCAAGTCTTTCAACAGTGAATCGTCGCGTACTGCTGATTGGTAGTTTGCCACCTTTATTCCCGGCATACCAACCATGAACAGTCGGTCTTCCTTTACGCCATGTTTGCTGCATTCCTCAATTAAATTTTGAGATGAACCAGTTACCCTCGTCGCATTTAAAAGAGACCTCTTTAACACTCGAGATCGGAAGTTTTGCGTGTCGTCAATTCTACGTATGTCGCTTCCCCAGGCGCTCAGCACGTAGGGATTAAATCCAGATAGGAAGGCTTCGATTCCATTTCCGGAAATTTCGAGCGCGTGAAGCACATGCGGCCGAAGATTCTTTAATTCTCGCCTTAATTTTACATTCTTTAGCCAGTAATGGAATCTAAGGCCTAGACTCAATATTACTGGTGATCGAGTATACGCCCAAGACTTGAGGCGAGGCAGTATTTGGTTATATCGCGGAATTTTTCCACTAGGGTCGGCTTGTCGCTGGGGTGTCGAATCCACATCAAGATGTGGAAATTCCATACCATGGTTCCATTTGTAGAATGAGTAGCGTTCATTTGAAAAAACCCAACACTCAACGCCTCGTTCCGATATGGCATCAAGAAGACGGCTGGAATGAGAACTATTCTCAGGACAAAGGTAGGCGACTTTTAAAAGGCTGTCCTTGTAGGAATTATTATCGTGTCTCAAACTCTTCAACTACGCCCAGTTTTGGCTTCACAGATATTGGCGAATTCCTGAAATTCTCCCGCTCGGTCGGCTTGAAGCATACGAACAAATAGGGCGAGCAAAAACAAGAAGTAGGCCTCTGAAAATTGTCCGTCCCAAACAAACGGTGGAAGAAATCCAAACAAGCCTGCAAACACGAGCGCGTGCTCAGATTTTCGAGACCTCCTTGCGACCCTAACTACCAGAGTGCCCAAAACTACTAGAAAATAGACGGCTAAGGGAAATCCTCCAGCAATCAATAAATACCCAACCATTCCCGGGTTACTTCGATTTACGGATGTGAATTCAATATTTCCAAACGGATGATCTTTCACTTCTTCCCAGTAAACCACATTTCGTTCCCATCTTTCCGGTAAGGCTACATTCTCTCCTTTTGCGAAAACTGTTTTTCGATCCGTCGTGTTGGATATATTGAAAAGCTGATAGATTCCCGTCAGAATCACTATCACCATCATGAACTTCAGAGCTTTTCGAATCGCACTATTTCGGCCCATAGAATTCGAACCAAGGAAGTACTGATAGTAAACGAAAAGGCCAAACAACAATCCGAATATATTGGCAACTGAAAAGGTGACGAATAGCGCCAAAAATATGATGACCTGAAGTACAAAAAACACTTTGTTCTTTTCTTTGCCATAGATGTAAGAACCAATAAAAAGAGGCACCATTAGAAACTGCCCCAAATTGGCAGGCTCGGTGAAGTAAGATTGATTTCTCAGAGAGATCCCGGAAGAAGCCTGGTAAAAGTCGAGACTTGTATTTAGATATCCTCCAAATCCTTTGACCATGGAAAAATGTCCCTCAACGGGTGACCACGAGACAGTAAGAAATCCAGCCAAATAGCCGAAATAAAGAATTAGAGACAGAAGGGAAAAGAAAGCAGCAACACTGACAAAGAACTTGAGAAACTGGATGATCTGAAATTTCACGGAGTTCATGAGCCCGAGAGTAAATCCCACCATAACCATCGTTTTTATGATGCCTCGAGGCCCGGCTCCACTAAGATTAAACTCGTATTCCAACACCCAAATGATGACGAAATAGATGATAATTACGAGATAGGAAGTAGCAAAGCGTTTTGAATTTCTATCCATTCTCACGATCCGAAAATGCCTGACCATTAAGAGCCCGGCATTTCCGAATATCGCCAAATTCAGGATCGATAAATTTACTCCCGTTAGCGTAGATATTTCATTGATTATCAGGCTTGGGCTGGATAGAAAGACCGCAGCGATGGATACAAAAATGTAAGCGTTGTATAGAAACGACTTTTTCATTTTTCGGCTTTAAACGGGATTTTCGATAACGGTCTACCACGGTTGACGGCCTTACGACAGATTCAACAACTTGGTCCCCAGGCTCAAATAGCGACGGAACTGCTGGTCGTAACCAGATTTTTGATAGTGCCGCAGCGCCTTAAAATACATTCTAACCTTGGTCAAGTAGCTTAGCTGTGAAAAGTATTCGCTTCGTTTGAGCTTTAATAATTCATACAGTTGAAAATCACGTTGAGAAGCTGACAGTTCATCCCAGTACGATCTGAGAAATTGATAACGGGCACTAATGCGACCCGAAGAAGATGTACTCAATCGGCTCGCTTCGTGAATATTGTACTGCACTAGACTTTCTTTTACACCCCGGCAAATACCCTTCGGAGCTGACAACAGAACCTTCATCCACATATCCCAGTCTTGACAGGCACGTAGTTCAGGATTGATTGACAGATTCATTGAAATCGACCTGGGCATCATGCAAAATGAGAAACTGCCGGGGTAGTTTCTATACTTCAAATCTTCGACGGTGATGACTTCTAAGCAGGAGATAGATCGTGACGATGTCTCGGATACTTCCTGATACGAGCAGGAAACCAATTTCGTATTCGGGTACTTCTGAAGAAGTGAAAGTTGTACGGTAGTTTTTTGAGGCATCCATTCATCATCATCATCAAGGAATGCGACATAGTCCCCGGTAGCCCTAGTCAGGCCGAAGTTGCGAGCTGCACCGCCGCCCACTCCGGGAGTCTCAATCACGTGTTTGATCCTTGAATCTGAAAGTGACTTAAGTACTTCAATGGTTGCGTCAGTGCATCCGTCTGCTATGATTATGACTTCAAGATTAGTATGAGTTTGATTCAAAACGCTATTTACTGCGTTGAGAACCTTACCGGCCCTGTTGTGAGTGGGGATGACGACCGAAACCAAAATGGAACTGCTCATAAGCCCGGCTTGAAATTTATGGTGAGCCCGACACTCTCACCTACATGAAGTATGGAAGAAAGCGTCATGCTTGTCAATGGATCTGGGGTATCGCCGTAACGCACGGATTGATTATGTCTTACCGTAGTGTTGAGGTCAATGGGCGCGCGAGCCTCAACTTGAGCTGAAAATACTTGACAAGAAACACCGTTTCTTTCCTTGATCAGGTTCTCGCCAGCGAAATTGAAACAGCTCTGATAGACACAGCGAATTGAAGGAGCCGATTCGAGTGTATCGACGATCCTGACTTGATTTTCACGAACTAACACTGCTCGCGAGATCGATATTTCCGGATTTGCGTACTTGACAGTGAAAACAAAACTATTTGAATTATTGTGCTGTACGGATGTCGTTGAATGAATTCCCGATTCAAAAAGACGGCTATTTCGATCAATATCTGCAGAATAACCGTTAATCAGTGGTAAATTATGAGCTTCGGCAGAAATTTGCCAGATGGATATAGGATTCGTGTCATATGACATTCTTCCAGGATCGACCAGGATCGGCTGCCCATCATAGTGAATTACCACATTACCTTGGTCATTGTGTCCGTGGCATGGGATGCGATGGTTTCGCAAGTGAATCCAGATTGTTAATCGGTGGTTTTGCATCCGATTCAGCTCGGCAAGCTCTGATGAGTCGACGAAATCTAGTCTCGAAATAAGCTGTCGAATTTGGGGCAGATCGTGGTCAGTCAGAAGAAACTTCAAACAGTCTGCCTGCCGCGAAGAATTTGATACGAATGGCCACCCTCTAAATGCTTCCGGGATCCTATCGGGGGATATATCTCCAAGAATGGCGTAATTATTTTTTTCCGCATCGACAAAACTATCACTTCTCAACATCATGATTTTTACGATCCTGAATAAAGATGATCGGAAACTCATGTCCGCATGGCTATCGGCCACCAACATCATCTGACAGATATTCCAAGTGAGCATGACGTGATAGTGACTGGAACCTTCTACCAACCATTGGTCAATCAAAATGTGCTCCGCCTCCAGCCCAAAAAGGTCTCGCCCAAGTTGAGCTACATCATTCAAATGGAACATCGAACCACACACATACAAGCATCGTGCATTATTGAGAATGTGATTATTCGTAAGTCCTCCTCGAAATTCTAGAGCATTTAGTACCAGCTTGAGTTGTGCCGATATTGATTGCGCCACCAATCGTTTCAGATTCGTATCTGGCCTCTTGAATCCAGCTGTCTGCTTGAAAAACAGGAGCCACACGATAGTTCGTTCACAAATTGAATAACTGTCCATCGCAACGATCGACTCATTTCTGGAAGACCTGGCAATCCAGTCTTCAATAAGCTTGTCACAGATCGCAACAGTTTCAGCCTTGGGCTCGGATTCTAGAACGTCGTACAGCCACAGAAAGCGTTGGATGAAAAAAATGACTTCACCATCTCGATGATTTTCGTCAAATAGAGATGAATCAAGATTCATTTGAGTCCCGAACACCCTAATTTCCATCGCGGACTTTTCACTTAATTCAACACTTTCGGTCTCCTGAAGATTTCGTTCTAGACACAAGAAATCTGGGACAAAGGTGAATTCAAGAGGCAATTTAGCGGCAATATCCTTCGCTCGCATAGCCAATATCCGTCGAGGACTAGTATCTGCCCCATCGTGAGTTTTCGATCCTCCCTTTCGCAGGAAGATTCTGAAGGCGGTCGAAACACGCCTTCGTCCAATCCGCAGCAAAAAGGGATACAAACCCGGCGTTTTAAGGAAGAATTTGAAATATACCGTCATACTTCAGCAGGCATCAAGATCAAAAATGTCTCGAGGTGGACACCCTTGGACGAACAATGAAAACCATATTTCCAAGACGACTATTTTCCAGTATATCCAGTAATCCGCTCTGGAAAAACTTGACTGATAAATAAAATTCTGAAGTAATTTTTTGTCTATGAGTCGATTCTCGACCATAAATCCACCTTCCAATAGCGGATCGAGATACAAGTCTTTGTTCTTTTCCATCCAGAGGTGAATGGGAAAGCCGAATCCTTCTTTTTGACGATACAAAACATTCTTTGGCAAACACGATTCTGCCGATTTTTTCAAAATGTACTTCTGTTCCATACCCACGATTTTTAACGATGACGGAATACGTTGAGCAAGTTCAACAAGACGGTGATCAAGCAGTGGAACTCGACACTCAATCGATGCCGCCATGCTCATTTTGTCCGTCAGAAATAAAATGTCGTCACGCAAATAATAAGCGATGTCGTTAGCCATAATGGCATTCGCAAAATCGGTGTCTTTTCCTTTTTTCCATGGCTGTTCAAACTCATCTTTGATGGTATCCTTTTCATACCACGGAAATATATTTGACCACTTAGATTGGTTTCCGCTCCGCCACATATCATAGTAACTATGTGCCAATGATTTCCTCCCCAGGCGGCCGTTTATGGCGGACTTCCACCGAGGATAAGGTAAATGGTGAGGGTATCCCCCAAACAATTCATCTCCCCCAGCCCCACTTAGAATCACCTTAACATCTTCTGAAGCGAGCTTTGAAAGATAGAAAGTCGGTATAAAAGCAGCGTCAGCGAATGGTTCATCAAGATGGTAAATTAGTTCAGGGATGAGGTCGATTCCTCCGATTTGATCAACCTCACGAAAATGTCGGTTTACTTTCATTCCGTTCAGAACCTGTTCCGCATATCGCGTTTCGTCCATTTTTCCGCCGATGCCTTTCCAGCTCATGTGGAAAACTGAAAAATCATTTTCTGCGTCCGTCGCTGCGATGGTCGTCACAAGTGAACTATCGACTCCTCCGCTCAAGAAAGAGCCCAAGGGCACATCGCTTATTAGCCGTTTGGCAATCCCATCCCGAATCAATTCATCCATCTCAACCAAGGCTTCCGATTCGCTTAATGCGGCTTCAGGGTGGTGTTTAGGAATCTCCCAGTATCGAGACACCGTTGACTCATTACCATCCCACTTTAACCAACACCCCGACTCAAGCTTCTTGATTTTATTAAAGGGCGTTGCTGGCCCAGGAATGTAATTCAATTCTAAAAATGAGCTCAGAGCCCGGAAGTCTAGACCTTTGTCGATTTGATTCAGGTGCAATAAAGATTTGATCTCAGACGCAAAAAACAAATATTTCGCTTCGGTTTGAACGTAAAGCGGTTTGATTCCGAGGCGGTCACGAATCAGGTAAAGGACGCCCTCCGTTTTGTCATACAAGGCCATGGCGAACATCCCATTTAGCCGTTCGACAAAAGAAATTCCGTATTTGTTGTAGAGGTGCGGAAGAACCTCGATGTCAGAACCTGAACGAAATTTAATACCATCGCTTTGCAGTTCATCCTTTAAGTCCCGGAAATTGTATATCTCTCCATTGCAAACAACGATGACGTTTCCCGAAGTATCACTAAACGGTTGATTGCCATGCTCCACGTCTATGATGCTTAATCGGCGCATCCCCAAATGAATCCGATCATCGCAGAAATAGCCATCTCCATCTGGGCCTCGATGTACCATGGCATCGCCCATCTGCCGAAGGTCCTGCATTCCGTTCGACGAATTACTGCTAAAGCCAAAAATGCCACACATATTTTTATCCAACCACGATAAGGACGTTAACTGCTCATATCCGGTACTTCACTCCGTCCACTCAATTCGCCGAACAAATTCAAATACTGTTTTGCTTGATTTGCGGACGAGCATAAGTCTGGCAAAGTATTGGAGCCTTCTAGTGGGTTGGTCGCAATTGAATGGAGGATACTCGAGAGCGCTTGAGCAAAAAGGTTGGTATCAAAGCACTCCACAAGTCGACCCGCTCCTTTTGCCGATATTAGATCTGGAGCCACTCCTGAATTGAACGCAACAACAGGCAGTTGACACATGTAGGCCTCATTTATCATCAGTGGGCCGACATCGTCAACGGACGGACAAGCATAAACGTCTGCAGCATGATATAACAAGTTTAGAATCCTCTCGTCATTCACTTTGCCAAGATGAATCCAATCAATTGGCGCATTCCTTGCATCAAAATCATTGCGCGTTCCGATTGTGACAAGCGCTGCCGACTCTTGATTCAAGATATGGCCAGGCTTATCCAAGGCAGATAGGTGTCCGAGAGCCTCCAAGAGCAAATGTCCACCTTTCCGATGATCTGAAAGATTGAATGCACCAAAAACGATGAGATTTTTATTTAATGGCAAGCCAAGTGCTTGCCGCGCCACGGACTTTTCTATAGGCCGAAAAATAATTTCTGACACGCTGAGCGGAATTCGTTCTGTTCGATTGTTGCCAAAAAGAGCACTCTTTGCAATCAGCTTCTTGATGTTTGATGTTGGGGCGACGAAAGTAATGGGAAGATTAGTCAGATCTCGATATTTCTCATTCCAAACCCGCCTCGAAAGATCGTCTTCACTTCTAGAAATCATTTGTGGACAATTCCCACATCGCTGGACAAAGCCTTCACACCCTTCGTGAAAATGGCATCCGCCCGTGAATGGTTCTACATCCATCATGGTCCATACTATAGGCGCCCCTGATACTGCTTGTATCTGTCGAATCAACTTTGTCGACAAAAAATACTGGATGGAGTGAAGGCATACGATATCAGCTGAAGTTAACAGCGAATCTAGAGTTGAAACGGAGGCGAAGGGGAGGTTGTAGTTAAATAAAGTCTTGGGTTGCCATCGGCTAAAGAGTTTTCGCTGCTGAAACTCGCGAAAAAGAAAAGGCAGCGATCCGATGGCATGCTTGATCGGACTCTTCTTTTGACCATGTGGATTGGCCGGATCTGAAAGGTTGTTTCTGAATAATTGAATTACAGAATCATCGGGCTCTTCTTTGTGCTTCACGACAATGGTCGAAGAGATTCCCGCAGCCTGCAGCCCTTTATGAAGCCGATATGTTGCTCGCCCGGCGCCATCCGAAAGCCGCGTCGAGAAGTGGACAACGTTCATGCTAATGGCCCATCAGTGTTTCAGATGATGCAGCCCAAACATCAGGCTGATTAGTTTCAGGATATCCACTAATCCGAATGCTACCCCCTGCCGCCTCCACCAGAGCAATCCCCGCAGCCACATCCCATATGCTAATGGCCTTTTCATGATATATATCAAGTCGACCCGCCGCAACATAGGCAAGTGAACAAGCGGCAGAACCCATCATCCGAACTTTTTTATAATCTTTGAAACTACGGGCATAGTTTTTCAACGCAGAATCTGAAAAGTCCAGATTGATTGGTAACCCAGTCGCAAGAACGCTGGAAGCGATGTCGTTCTCTGTGCTGACAGATATTGGGCTCTCATTCATCCAAGCTCCTGTTCCGACGATTCCTTTGAAAATTTCAGCTTGCTGAAAACAATTAATTACCCCTAATACCGGCCGGTTATTTTTGAATAGCGCTATCGAGACACAACAAAACTGAATTCCACGGAAATAATTGAAAGAACCGTCCAACGGATCGACAATCCAATTGTAATCGCCGGACGCGCCTCCCACTTTTCCTCGCTCTTCAGAAAGAATACTGAAGTCTGAGTTTTCTTTGAGAAATTCTAAGATCAGTGATTCTGAGGCCAGATCTTCCTTCAGTTTAATATCTCGCCCTGCATCTGCAACTACACTGCCGGCGTCAACTTGATTGGACTTTAGAAAATCTCCGGCAAGAACCGCAGCTGCTTCGGCGACGGCCAGACTCTCCGATTCATTCATTGGATTTGGTGATGCGTGAAGGTGGTTTTCAGGTGGAACCCGACAATGCACTCAATAAATTGTTCACAGCTTCAGTTTCCATATTTCTTCGCCCTTCAAGAGTATACGATCCAATATGTGGTGTAAGAATGACATTATGATACTTACTTAGTGGTCCTACATATGGCTCTTGCTCAAAGGTATCGACCCATGCTCCGCCGACGATATCTTTTTCCAGTGCCTCCTCTAGAGCGGACTCGTTGACAACTCCTCCCCGAGCGGCATTAAGTAAGATCACTCCAGGCTTCATCTTCGAAAAATGGTCCCGCTCTATCAAACACTCATCTCCGCTAATATGAAACGAGAGCACGTCAACACTTGATAGAACAGAGTCTAGTGATACAACAGGGTATTGCATTTTTTCTGATTCCATAAGCGGATCGATGATGAAGATGCGAACCCCGAAAGGTTCGAGAAGGGAAGCGAATTTCTGTCCGATCCGACCGAATCCCACAATTCCGACACTTTTTCCTTCCAATTGAAAGCCGATCATCTTTTCCCAACGTCCTTCGTGAAGCGCACGATCCATTTTGGGAACACCACGCAACAGGCTGAGAAGCATTCCCAACGTCATTTCTGCAACCGCCGTGGTGGGTCCATACGGCGTGCTGCGAACCCGGATTCCGAGTTCATCCGCTGCCTCCAAATCGATATTTGACAGCCCAGCGCCAACTCTGGATATTACTTTCAGGTTGGATTTCGAAAGCACCTTTCTATTGAGTGGCTCCAATCCCGCTATCAAACCGACCACATCTTTAGAGAGCAATTCTGACACTTCGTCTTCGGTCAGCCTTCTTTTGTGGGGGTTCTCAATTATTTCGTATTCAGACGAGTCTAATAGAAGACGCGGGGCAGAATCAAGTTGAGCAAAAGAGGATGTCGTGATGAGTATTTTTCCCATGAAAACTGGTGTTGCGACCCTTTATGAACCTTATAAAACATGCTGAGTGAATTAACTATCGAAGTTTATTCTGAAACCAGTGCGCGAATACGTGATTCATTATCAGATGCGCATCCTCCACGGGTCCATATTCTCCGGCTTCCGTGATTACGTGAATGGCCGAATCACACAAATCCAATAGCTTCCCTCCGTCAAATCCTAGTAAGCCCAACACCGTTCCACCTCGTTCCTTAACCCAGTTTGCTCCTCTCACAACATTCTCTGAATTTCCGCTAGCAGAAATTACAAGTAGCTTGTCCCCTTCCTGATAGTGAATCCTCAATTGATTCAGAAACAGATTGTCGTATCCGGTATCGTTTGAAATGGCTGTAACCACGGCGTTGTTGTCGGCAAGCGAAACAACCCGCAGTGGCTTCGTGATGCTTGTCTTTTTCAATAAATCAAAGCCGATATCGTTTGCCATCGCAGATGCGGTAGTGGCTGAACCACCGTTTCCAATTACGAAAAGCGTGGTTCCTTGATTGAAAGTATCAATGAATTCAGCTTCAAATCGATCAATACTTACAGGGTCGATCGTATCTAAGACAGACTTTAGATATGAAAAATATCCACCAGCAAAATTTGAAACGCTTTTGCTGGATGCGTACTGATTGTCAATGTTATTCATGTAGATGTTTTAGGCGTCAGGATTTGGGATTTGGAATTTATCTCGCCATTCCGAGTCAGCATAATATACTCGATAAACCATTTTCATTACCTCGAGTGCATCCTCACTTTTTCCGTTTTCGACCGGTTGATCTTCAAGAATTAAATCAGCAAACTCATCAATTTCATTCTTCCACGAATTGTCTTCTAAGTAAGATAGTATGTTCTCCTGGACGGAGCCTTTCATTGAGCTTTTTGTCCGCGGAATGATTTTCAGTTTTTCTTCGCCATAACTTTTTGATCCAGATAAGATGCCACTTAGTTCCAGAGATCCTTCTCGAAGAGCAATCTCAAGTCGAAAACGATGTTGCCATTGCGTCGCGCTCGAACTGACGGAGGCAACGACACCTCGATCATCTCTTAATATCGCAAAGGCATTGTCCTCGATATCATGCTGCCAATAAGCATTCGACACGAAACTATGGATATCATCAAAATCACCGTGGAAGAATCGCAGCATATCCAGCATGTGAATTCCTTGATCTAAGAGGATTCCTCCACCTGCATATTTTCGTTCACATCTCCAACCTCCAGAAAACGGTACGATGCTGCTTTTCCCATAAATCCCTCTGAAATTCAGAATTTCCCCGAATTGACCAGAATCGACAATTTTTTTTGCCTCGTCTACAGAACCATGGTAACGATGGTTGAATCCGTATTTTAATTTGAGGCCAGGATTCTCGTTCTCGATTTTGATCACATTTCGAATATCCTCCACCGTTCTGCCGGGCGGTTTTTCACAAAATACATGACACCCTTTTTTCAACCCACCCATGGTTGCTTCAGGTGCTAAGTGATTGGGAAGACTCACAAAAACGACATCCAAGTCTTCTTTTAGCAGATCAGAAAAGTGGTAGTGAATGGAGACTTCGTCGTCTGCAATTAGCCGGGAAGCGTCTTCCCTGAATTCGGCGTCTTGAAATCTCACATCGCTGACCGACACAACCTTGAAGAGAGAATTCTCTTTAATTAACCCGAATCGCTTCTGTCCGACAATGCCAAATCCTGCTATTCCTACACTGAGTGGTGCGCGTATCACGATGTTATTTCCGTAAAGAATTCAACAGAGACTCATCGTGCCACCCTTTCGCCTTTTCCAGCCCTTCTCGCAAAACAAAACTATCATTTTTGTAGCTCACAAAACGAAATTTAAGATCGACCATCAAAGAGAGATATTCCTTACTGACTGCCACAGAGCCGGCAATTTTATCGGCTTCTTCCGTGAGCGTAACGCAGTCCCTCAACAACTTAATCACTCGAGGATTCATTAGATCTCCTGGTATCCCCAGCGATTGTGAGACGTCATAGATACCGACATATATCATGTCTATCCCGTCCACGCGAACGATCTCTTCCAAATTGGCGATTCCTTCTTCACCTTCTACCAGCACGCCGATAAATTGCTCTTCGTTGGCCGCCACAAGCTTAGACGACATGTTCTCGTCAGAGTATCCGTGATGGACAGTAAATGGGGACAATCCGCGGTCTCCATCTGGGTAGTATTTGGCTGATCGAACTACCCTTGCGGCTTCTTCAGCCGACGAGACGTGCGAAACCATGATGGACTGCACCCCGGTCTCTACTGCTCGTAGAGTGTCTGGCTCTGAATTTTTCCCAAGTCTCAAGATGGGGGTACATTTCGTTCCAAGAAGCGAAAAAACCTGGCTTTGAGCATACTGAAGCGATGTTGGCGGATGTTCAAGATCAAAAATAACAAAATCCAGACCGGAAGACCGCATCACCATTGCCGCCTCGATGGAGGATAATATCGACCACGTTCCGAACGCAGAACCACCATTTTTCAGTTTTTGCTTGAGAAGATTGACCTGCATAGTAAATAATTTTTACTCCTTTGAAACGAATCGACAGGATCCTTACTAGATAGAATTGTCAGGATCGAGGCCATCAATGTACGGAGTATTAGCGTTTCGAAACTTTAGAATTTTCCGAAATAAACCCGATGCTTCAATCAAGTTGTTGTCCATGGCTGGATTGGAGATGTTGTCGAAAAAATAATCGAACTGATGCCGATACGTGGTATCTCGTTCAGATGAAAAGTCCTTGCAAAATATGGGAACTCCATTTTCCGATTTTACCACCTTGTTCCTAATGAGATCACCATAAAATGAATTTAAATCATAATCCATTTGAATCGATCTTCTGTTCAGGTGACTGAAAAAGTTGAGATGAATACTGCCAACTCCAGCCGCGGATTCAAACTGAATATCCGCAAAATCTTCAGCATCAATGGTGACTCCTCCAACTCTACCAGACCGACCATGCAGGTCTCCAAGGTCACCTAGTAAATATCCCGCTAGGTCTAATTCGTGAGACAGTTCAAAAACAACACCCCCTCCCGACTCTCTACGTGACGAATAATGCTCAAGATGATCAATACCCGGTCTCCAAGAAGGCAATCTCGAAACGCATTCAGAACGATAATGCTGCAGTCCAGAGGCCGGCGTATTTGCTTTTAAATATTGAACTACTGGATGAAATCGGAGGTTGTAGGCGACGTAGGATGTGAGTTTGCGCTTGTCTACAATCTCCAAAAGTTGATCTAACCCATTTTCAACCGAACCAATCGGCTTTTCGATAAAGAGGGCACTGCCCATTTCGGCACACTTAATTGCTGTTTGAATGTGGAATTCAGTCGGATTGGAAATGATGGATATTTCGGGAGAAAATTGCGCAACCTCTCTCCAATCATAAACTTCCTTAATCCCCAGTGAATTTTGGACCGATTTCGGCCCCGAGCGAAAAACCACCATTTCATTGCCTCCTCGCTCCAGAAGGAGTCTTGCATGGCGCCCCCCAATCGAACCCAAACCGAAAATAACTACTCTCAAACCTGGGTCTCCATAACTTTGATCGTATCTCTGTACTGCTCCCACTCACCCACATCCAGCCAGGCATTTCCACTGATGGGAAATACTCCGACCTTTCCTCCTCCCTCAATCACCCGCTCGATGAGGTGCGTAATATGGAAGAACTCGCCACTCGGAATTAGGCTGAGCAGTTCGGGACTGATCATGTATAGGCCGGTGTTTACCAAATAGCTATACTCGGGTTTTTCAATGATTTGTTTGAGATCTCCTTCCGAATTCAATTCGCAAATTCCATAAGGAATATTGTGATCTTTTACAGCCACCACCATCGTCAAATCATATTCCTTCTCCATGTGCATTGAGTATATGTCATGGTAATTGACATTTAGGATCACATCGCAGTTTGTCAGGAAGAATGGGTTCTTAAGCTGGGAATCTAGCAATTTCAATCCGCCGGCAGTTCCTAAGGGCTTATTTTCCTTCGTGAATCTCAGGGAATACTCTGGGGCGAGTTCGTCAAAATATGCCTTCAAAATTCCGGCTTTGTAACCCGTCAACATGTGAAAATCACTGATCCCAAATTCTAGAAATCGGTCAATAATGTGATTAATTATTGGCTTTTCATTTATAGGAATCAGCGGTTTTGGCAGAACCTTGGTAAAGGGCTCAAGTCTAGTGCCCATACCACCTGCCATGATCACGACCGGAACGTCTGGCAATGCTTTTTGGGCCACAGGAACGTCGCCAAAAGCACTTTCCCAAGTAATAAAATCGACCACTTTGTGTTGGCGATCGAGAATGGGAATGAGATCAATTTTTTTACTCGTCAATGACGCCTGCGCCTGGACTAACGTGTATTCATCCTGAAAGAAAAAGGTAGGTTCGGTTTGAAAGGCAGTTGAAATATCACTTTCCAGTTCATGGCCTCCAAGAATGTAGCGTCTGATATCTCCATCCGTCAAAGTCCCCAACAAGACGTGGTCCGCATCCACGACCAGCAGTGCATTTTCTGCGGTCTCATCTATCTGCAGCATCGCCTTTTTAAGAGAAGCATCAGGTTTTATCGTGATGTCTTTCATGATATTTCTATCCATTCATCTTCTGAATAATCCTTAGTAGCCACGGTGCCGATTAGATCATCCCATAATTCCGCTCCGATTCCTCCGCTTGGTCTCTTCACACTCAGGTTGTCTTCGTTGAATATTGCTCCTTTCATAATTCTGCGGGAGGCCACGATACTTTTTCGAATAACAAGCCTATTAGGTTCTTCCGATTCTGAAACCGTCTTGACACCATCTCCCATGGCTTGATCAATATTACGAATCGCCCGCACCATTTCACCGAACTCGACCGGCATAAGCGACGCTTTGTGGTCCGGCCCGCTATTGTCTTCTTGGTTGAGAGTCAGGTGTTTTTCAATGACGGTCGCCCCCAAAGCGACGGCAGCAATCGGTACTTCTATCCCCATAGTATGGTCCGAATACCCCACACGAGTTCCTAACTCATCGCGAAGTGTTTTTAAGCAAGCTAGATTTACGTCTCTCACAGGAGTCGGATACTGGGAATTACAATGCAGGACTGTAATCTGGGTTTGTGGGGTACCCGATTTCTTTAATACATCTACAGCTGTTTTGATTTCGTCTAACTCGGAAGCTCCTGTTGAAAGAATCACTTCCTTCTTGAGCTTTCCAATTTTTCGCAGGTAAGGAACGTTGGTGATTTCACCCGAAGGGATTTTAAACAATCGCAAACCAATCTGATTAAGAAAATCGATGCTCTTCAAATCAAACGCAGATGATAAGAAGATTATATCACGGTCCTTGCAATACGCCTGAAGATCTAAATGCCCAGACTTTGAGAGTTCGAGCCGCGTGAGCATCTCAAATTGTGTTTCCTTCTTGAGTGCAAGGTCCTTTTGATATTCGGCTTTTTCAGCCGATTTCAGCACAAGATTGCTTGCTTCAAACGTCTGAAATTTTACGGCGTCGGCTCCTGCACTTACAGCCGCATCTATCAATTTATAAGCTACGTCGATCCGGCCATTGTGATTTACGCCTGCTTCCGCGATGACAAAAGTCTTCTTCATCAGCCCTACCGAATTTTTTTTCGAAGAAGTTTTCTGTCAACCTTAGTCTCGCGTAAAATACGCACAATTTTGCTTGCTGTGTCGCCTCGTCCAAACTCATAATCCATTCCCACAATGGATTCCACAAAATTTGGTGAGAGTGATTTTTCTATCGCGCTCGAGATCGATTCGACGCTGAAATTTGCTTCAATCACGCTCCTGTGTTTGAAACGCCCTTGTTGTCGGCTCCCAATGTTAATGGTTGGCTTGCGAAAATATGGAACTTCAATAACACCGCTTGATGAGTTTCCAATGACGAAATCACAATGGGCGAGAGCGCTGAAATAACGCTCCGCACCAAGTGATTGTACATACTTTATGTTTTCATTTCCTGAGATTCGAGCCATGGTTGCAGCAAGTGTTTTATCCGTGTCAACTTCGACTCCGGGGGAAGTAACTATAACTGAAAGGTCGAATCTCGAGAGAGCATCAAATAAATTGTTAACTTGCTGGGTGGGGTCAATAGACTCTTCCATCGAAACAGGGTGGTAGGTCAAGATGGCTTTGGGTCGGCTGGAATCGAAACCGTACTCTTGAAACACGTCAATTTTTTCACGAGAATTTACTTCGCGCATTCCGTCCGCAGCAAGCGCGCCAACATTGTGGATTCTCCATTCTTCTTCCTCCATCGCAGATACATTGTTTGCATATTCCTCACAAATTACGAAGTGGAGGTGAGCCGCCTTCGTGATCATGTGACGGACTTGATCATCTATTGCTCCCTCGGTTCGTTCCCCACCATGTAAATGCACAATGGGCACCTTCGCGATCACAGCCAGCGATACGACCGCAAGCATTTCATAGCGATCGCCGACAATACAAACCATGTCAAAATTATGAGACGAGAATATTTTTGTAACCATGCATACGAGATTTGAAAGGCCCAGTCCAACGGCGCTTAAATCATAAGTTGGCTCGAGGTAATTCAACAACGATGTCACCTTTTCTCCAGACTCAGCGATTTCAGAAAACGTATTTCCGTGACGAGAATCCAAATGGCTTCCGCCAGCAAACAATAAATATTCCAACGCTTCGTCAGATCTAATTGCTTTTAACAGGGGCCGGATAATTCCGAACTCGGCCCTGCTTGTGGTAAAAAATGCAATTGTTTTCATCTGACTCGCTTTGCAGGACTTCCGAAATAAACTCCCGGTTCCAAGAGATTTGTAACGACAGTGCTGCCTGCTCCCACTAGAACGCCGGGAGCAATCGTCACATTCTGAATAATGGTACTTCCCGCTCCAATGAATGAATGATCTCCAATTTGAACACCGCCAGAAACGGTCACACCCGGTGCAACATGAACGTAATTTCCAATTTGGCAGTCGTGATCAATACTCGACCTAGTGTTTAAAATGACGCCTTCTCCGATACTCGTTCTGCTATTGATCACAGCGCCATCAAAAATCACTGCCCCACGCCCTATCGAAACGGCTTCATTAATAATGGAATCTGGGCTGGAAAGAACTGGAAAAGAAATTTTTAAGTCGGAGATCTTTTTTAGAATCAGCTCTCGTTTCTTTCCGCCTTCAACACCTAACATTCCGACTCCAAGCGCGGCTACAAATGATTTTTCAGCGCGAAATAAGCGGTCAAGATGTTGGTCATCTCCAAGATATTCAGTATCCAATAGAACACCTTGGTTGACTGGATCGATATATCCCATGGCCTTCACACCGACCATTTTCTTGATCAGCGAAAGGACTACAACGGCATGACCTCCGCCACCTATAACGACTACTTTATCCATTCCTCAGTCGATCCACGACCTTTTCGATCTCTTCATCAGAGATACTTACACTTGATGGTAAGTTAATTGTATTTGCTAAAACCGAATGCGCGGTCTCAATTTCAAAACTCTGGCAATCCAAGTAGGGCTTTTGAAGGTGGTTCAAATGCCACACAGGACGAGTTTGAATTTCGTTTTCGGCAAGTTCTCGAATAATGCAGTCTCGATCTTTTCCGTAAATCTCCGCATCAACAACAAGCGGAATCATCCAGTGGTTACATGTGGCGAAATCTGGAACGTCTGCGATGCGTAAGCCAGGAACGTCCGCTAAGAGGCGCCGGTACGTCTCGAAAGTGTTTTGCTTGCGGAGAAGATAGTTATCCATCAGTTCCAACTGTGCAACCCCCATTGCCGCCTGAATATTAGTCAGTCGATAGTTATAGCCAATTGAGTCATGCACGAAATAGACGACGTCATCCTTGGCTTGCTGGGTGAGGTACTTCGCTTTTTCCGCTAGAACCGAATCATCGGTAATTATTACACCACCACCGCCGGTTGTGATGATTTTATTGCCGTTGAACGAAACGCAACCAGCCTTGCCAAGAGTACCGGTATGGCTGCCTGCGAAGCGACCCTCAGAATATCTGGTTCCTAGGCTTTCTGCGGCGTCTTCAACCACAGCAATATTTCGCTCTTCACACAAATCCAGTAGGGTAGAGAAATCTACTGCATTGCCGAAAACGTGTACCGGAACTATAGCGGAGACCCTTCGATTGGTACTCCGATTGTAACTGAAACCGTCTAAGAATGTCGTTTCTTCCCTTATGAATCGAGCAGTTTTGATTACATCTAAGGTATAGAAGTCTGTGCAGTCCATGAATACTGGTCTAGCACGATTGTATTTGATCGCATTGACAGGAGCAATGAATGTGACGGTGGGAATGAGAACCTCATCATCTTCCGAAACCCCCACCAACTCGAGTGCAATCTGCAACGCGGCCGTTCCATTAACGCACGCAATCACATGAGCCGCACCAGTGAATTCAGCGAGCTCTTTTTCGAAGCGATCAACATAACTTCCAGCTGAAGATACCCACCCTGTATCTAGGCATTCTTTCACGTACTTCCATTCATTCCCTCCTAGTGCGGGCACAGACAATGGTATCATACTTTTTTAACGAAATATATGGACGGATATTCTGTTGAAGGAATGATGTTAAACCCTGTCGATTTGAAGTAATCGTCCGCCGCTTTTGTCTCGCCCGGGAAAGAATTGTAATCGTCTAGAATCAGAATTCCTCCATCTTCAATCAGGGGAAATAAATACTCCAAAACAGTCACGGAAGGTTCATAAATATCCACATCCAGATTAAGTAATGCGATTCGAAATCCAGGATTGTCGTTGACAAATTTTGGAACGGTTTGACAGATGTCTCCCTCGACGAGACTTACGCTCCTATTGCAATTTTTTTTCTCTAGTACCTCAAGTAACTGCTCGGTCGAAATACTGCTGTTTCCGGCAGTGTCGATGAACCTTTGTCGCAGCTCCATATCTCCTTCAAATTCGGTTTCAGGAAATTCTCCAAATGAGTCGAATCCAACGATCGGTCTGTTTTGATTTCCATCAGCAATTTCACGATACATCGCAAATCTGCACAACGACGCACCCTTGTAAACTCCGCATTCCACGATGGCGCCTTGCAGGTGTTTGACACGGTTAAATAGCTCCCAATGTGCAACCGCCTTCGCCATTCGTGGGGTTCCACAGGTCAGGTAAAAGCTGTTCTCATGGTGAAATGCGGCTTCCGCATCGGGCAGGATAATCATGCCACTTCCACAATGTTTGAATGTTTGATCGAATACGGATCGTCGACCATCCCATTCATGATGGCAGACTGAATTTCGCCTAATCCTTGAGGAACAGTCTTGGTTATCGAAAAACCCAACTCATCCCGAATTTTGGAAAAATCGACTCTGTAGTCTCTAGGATCTTCATCCTTCTTGACGAACTTTATCAGCGCATCAGGCTGGATTTTCAAAATCTCTTCTACGAGCATTTTCTTCTGATAATTTTCCGAAGTATCACCGACTCCAAAAACATTGTCTTCGACCAGTTTTGGATCGCTATCAAGAATCAGTGAGCACGACGCGGCCAAATCTTCGACGTGACAATATGGTCTCCAGAATTGTTCGCCGTACACAACCAGTTCATTTCCTAATGCAACATCTCTCATAAATTCGTTTACCGTCAGATCAAACCTCATACGAGGAGAAAGACCATAGACCGTCGAGAAACGTAAAGAAGTTGTTGACATTCCGATTCGTGATGATTCATTGCGAAGATAATCTTCAAACTTCACTTTAAGCTTTGCGTAGAGTGATACTGGATTCAAGGGAGACGATTCAGTTATAAACTCTACGTCCGCCATTTTTCCGTAATTGCTACAAGTCGAAGCAAAAACAAAATTTCGAATGGAGTCAGAAGAATTGCATGCTTCGAACAACGCGATAGACCCATCCCAGTTTATTTCCTTTGCTATTTCTGGCTGCTTTGAACAGGCAGGATCGCCGACTATTGCGGCTAAATGGATAACCGCATCGACGCCCGAAATAGCTTTTTTTACATCTTCTGGATCGCGGATATCACCACGTACGAACTCAAATCTTGGATCGGCGAACACGCTCAGCAATGACTCACCACCAAAAGACAAATTGTCGAACCCACGAACCTGGTCACCCCTTCTCAGAAGCTGTCTTGTTAGCACGGAGCCGATGTACCCGGCCGCACCTGTAATCAGGACTTTTCTCATCTAATTCGATTTCATGATTTAATAATTTGAATGACGGCCGTTTTTATCTCACTCCACTCAAAGATCAGTAATACACTGCAGTAAAGAAAAGCGCCAAGACCGACTGAACCAGCAAGCGTTATCACGTCGTGCGGGAAAGGAAGAACTGACCTCAATAGCAATTTGAGTCCCAGAAACATGACCGTCGTTGCAATCAATGGATACTGCATTGATTGAAAGTAACCGATCACTTTGAGTCCAACCAATTTTTTCAGTTCTGATATCTGAAAGAATAGAGCGACCATAGCCGCACCGGCCATGACAACAACCGTGGGAATAATTCCATATTGAACAGCTACAAAAATCAAAACCAACGTCGGAATGGCTATCAAGACTTCAATCTTGACTAGTATCTCCGGTTTCCCTTTTGCTCCAATAATGCTTGATCCTTTGGAGAATACTGATTGAATGACTGTCGCAATCAGAACAATTTTCGCAATCAATAACGCCTCTAGCCACTCCGGACCGTAAACAATTTCAATAAATTCGTGTCCGATCAATAAAAATCCTCCCAAAAATGGAAAGAGTAAAATAAACGTGTAGTGATTAATTCTGTGATAAACGGAGCTGATTGCAGAATCGTCTGACTGTAATTTCGAAAACATCGGAAACAGAACAGCCTGCATCATGGCGTCTATTTTATTCATGACCAGAAGAATCAAATTCCGAGCGAAAGTAAAAAGCCCTAACATTTCTGTTCCCAAGACCTTTCCAATTACCAGCTGGGGAATGTTCTGACGTAAGATCGAAACGAACTTATTTACCGTCATAAACATGCTGAATTTTGACGCCGCCTTAATGGATACCACATCAAATTCCATTTTCGGCCTCCAATCTCCAAAACGTGAATAAAGAGTTGCCGTTGTTAGGGAGGAAGCAATCGCTCCGTAAACGAGACTCCAAACTCCAAATCCATAAAACGCCAAAGCTACCACCACTGAACCGCCTACAATCGTTGAAGAAAGATTAGCCAGGCTGATGTATTTGTGTTTCAAATCTCGTGACAGCAAATACTGGTGCATGGTCGAGTATCCATCAACAACAAATAAGGCTGATAGTATTGGAAGAATTACAGAGAGTTCGTTTGCCTCAAATTCCTTCGCCAACCAGCCAGCAGAAACAGCAACCAATGCCGCTAGAAAAATCGAGATGGCCATGATCACCCAAAAAACGGAGTTTTCGAATTGCTTACTCACCTCTTTTTGCTGCACGATAGCTGGCCCATATCCCATCGTCTGTACCATTCGAAGGATCGAAAAACTTGATGTGGCTACTGCCATAATTCCAAACGCCTCAGGCCCGATCAGACGGTATTTGACTATGGAAATGGATACGACAAATATCTGAGATAAAACGGCAGAAACGGATGTCCACTTTATCGCATTGATTGCCTGCTTTTTTATACTCTTCAACTCAGGTTTCCGTCCTTGCTAGGTTGTGCACGCGCTATGTCAGATTTCGATTTTTTGAAACAATGGCCACAATCGACTCAGTCTTTTCCATGCATAATCCTATGGCCTCGATAGACTGCTCATACTTCCGTTGTTCTCTAGTCGGATCCATCACAAAACTTGACACGACTTCCTGCAGTTGGTCGAAATTAGAGGAAATATCCGGATATAATTCTGGCATCCATTGCATGGTGGCCGAAGCACGAGATTCTTCGTGAAGGAAATAATCAGGAATAAAGGGAATGAAGAAGGTTCGGTGCAAGATTGCTTCCAGAATGCATGTGGTGAGAGGACCGATTACGATGTCATAGTCAGAGATCACAGACTCCAACTGGAGCTCCGCTGGGTACTGAATCGTGACTCCGGCAAAGTATCGGACTTGATCTTCTTCGGAAACCCGGGATTTGTGATAGTGCCTCAAAAAAGTCTGACTAAGACGCACCGTAATATTCGAGACGCCGTTCGTACGAAAAATTTCAATGACTTTCTGAAGGTAACCGAAATAATTGATCCTTGAGATCAGTGCAACTTGAAAATTGTCCAGCAAGATTAGCACGGAGTGACTCGCCGTCTCTGTTAATTTGGGTGCTGATGAGACGGTAGACAAGAATCTCAGGGAGTGGAATCTGTTCTCGTTTATTGAGTACTGTTTTGATAACTGACCCTTAAGACTTTCCGTATAGTAAAAATAAATGTCAGCGAGATCCCCTCTCCACGGCTCCAACGTCTGGTCTTTGCGAATTAGTCCGTGAGGCACAAAGTAAGAAGTGCCCTTTCGTTCGGTCATCAAATGTCGACAGTAGTGGGATTCTGGCGAATCTGGTCCGTCACATATTGTGGCGTTTATTTTATTCTCAGCACATTGTCGCGACAGATATTGAAAGCGCTTCATCTGTTCATCCATCGCGTCATCTAGGTATGGCCGAACAAGGTTGAGAATGAATTCGTGACCAAGTGAATTCAATCCTAGGGATGATGCCAAACAATCATGAAGTGAATCTAGTGCTAATTGGAACTGCAGCCTGAACGTCTCCTCTCCAGCGAACCCATTGGTCGTCATCTCTTTATCGAGAAATGTTAAACGATGAGACCTAAGATCATCAAAAAACATCCGCCTCTGAACAAAGTAATGGGTGTCAAAAAACAAATGGAGACCTTGATTTTTCTGCATCTCATCTCGAGAAAAATACTCACCACTGTTTCTGATTCGAACTACTAAACAGCGAACGGACGAAGACTTTCGCTGAGTGATAAATTTCTTAAGCCAATCCAACAATGCTATCGTAGTGCTTCGCGACGAACGCTTCAGTTCGGACGTACACCGCCGCTGAGATACGACATGAGCGACACTCGATTCTAATCCGAGATCTTCAATTTCGAGTGATCTGATGGAAATTTTACAATTATAATGGAGCTCGATGCGCTCGACATAATCGTAAACTACTGAAGGGAAATAACCACGGTTTGGGACATAAAGATCAACATCTCTATCCAGAATTCCGATGCTTTCAAAAATGGCGGCGATTCTGACCCAAGATTCGAGATCATAGGCCAGATAATTAGATATTGCTTTTCCAAAGCTCAAACCTTGGTAGCTACTGAAGTCGACGTACTCGGAGGACAAAAACCACGAATTACAAAAAGACTTGAGCCTCAGGTGAAGGCTTCGAAAATCGCTATTCGACAAACACTCTTCCCAGAGTTTCGATTGGATTCCCTTTGAGAGAAGTTCAGTTTGTACTTGATAATTTGCGGCGAGTACTTCCGCATCTTGGATTGCCAAAATATTTGCTTCGGTCAGCGCCGTTCAAATCGCTGTCCAACCCCCATCAACCATCATGGTAATCCCGGAAACGTAAGAAGCCGCGTCTGTCCCAAGAAAAAGTGCAACGGAAGCAATTTCTTCTGGTTGGCCCATTCTTTTGAGAGGCGTTTTACGATTGTAATTAGCGACGAATGTTGGATTTTGATTGTCGAAAATGCCACCAGGACATAAACAGTTTACCCGGATGTCAAACTGGCCGTAGTAGGATGCCATTAACTTACAATAATTGGATATCCCTCCTTTTATCGCCGAATATGTCATGTTTTCACTCATCTGCGTGTCTTCGTAAATGGTCATATCCTGACCTACTTCTCCATACGTTGAGCCAAAAAGAATTATGGACCCCTGAGTAGATGATGCTGCCATCAGTTGGGCTACTTCCCGAGCTGACCACATGTACGAGTTCAAATGCAGGTCTATGTTCTCCCGCATAGATTGAACGGTGATCTCGCTGAACGAACTTTTCGCCCAATCAGAAGATCTGGGATAAGAGCAATTCACGAAAATAGATGGGCAACCGTGAGAGTTAGCCTGTATCGACAGCTTAGAAGCAACGCCATCCAGATCTGTAACATCGATCTTCACAAAATGGAGGCTTTCTAAGTCGTCAAACTCTTTCGCATAACTTGAAAAGTTCTCCTCATCAATATCAAGAATGTAAACAATCGCACCGGCCTCTAAGTACGCTCTACTAACCTCTCGACCGATAAGCCCGAGGCCGCCTAAAATCCAAGCAATCTTTCCTTCCAGTCTAAATTTATTCACGTACATCAGTATAACGATATCAACTTTTCGCGGACCAAGTACTCTACAAATCTAAAATCGATTTCTCTATCGATATCAATACTGCTTTCTTCTGACATTTCGTACATAATAGAATCATCAGTCATACACGATGTCCCCGTAGAGGTTAAAAACTTCCTATCGTAGATATAGATTGAAGCATTTAAGCTATACACAATCGGTGCCTTCTGACGACTCATGATGGACGTATTGACAGGCTTGGACAAAGAAACTCTGTTACTATCGTCGACCTCGACCATATTGAAGTACGGATTTTTTCTTGATCGCACGACGCTCATCAGTGTCTTTGGTCGCTCTTCCTCAAATAGTTTGAGAGCCGAATCAAGGTCTTTGGAATCTCTGACTGGGGCCGTAGGGTCTAGATCCACCACTATCGAGTACTGCTCATTGTAAATATCTTCACAGGTTTTAAGAGCATGCTTGATCACATCAACTTTTCCTGCCTCGCTTGTCGCCAATTCAGCTGGACGCACAAAAGGGACTTCAGCACCGAAATCGCGTGAAACATCTGAAATATTGGCGGAATCGGTGGACACCACAATTCTGTTTGCTCTTCCCCATTTTTTGGCCTGACGAATAGTATGGGCGATCAATGGATATCGACCCAACTTTCTAATGTTCTTGTTCTTTACTCCTTCAGATCCCCCTCGGGCGCAAATTGTCAGTAAGATATTTCCCATCGGTAAGTCTGAAATAAGTGAGACTGAGTTTCGAACATCGGTCATTCGCGAAAACTATGGGCCAAACTCGGCAGTGAATGTGTGAGTTTTTTTATCCCGAAGCTGTCGTTACGCTCCCTGAGCCGTCTCCGTTACCGTAACCATAACCGTAACCGTAACCGTAACTGTAACCGTAATTATAAGCGTATCCACCGTATGCGCTTAACACATCAAATCGGTTTAGAATCACACCCGTCACATTCGTCCCAACATGTCCCAAAGCATCTCTTGCCTGCTCAAGAGCTTTCATATGCGTTTCATTTGCAGAGCAAACCATAACTGTGGCATCTGAGATTTTAGATAGTGAAAGAGCATCGGTAACAGAAAGAACAGGCGGGCTGTCCAAAATCACAACATCAAATCGAGAACGCAAGTTCTCAATCAGCCTTTTCATCCTTTCAGAACCGAGAAGTTCAGCCGGATTTGGGGCAGCTTCCCCCACCGGTAAGAAATGAAGGTCGTCAATGCCTGACCGAAATGACTCAAAATTGGGATTGCTCTCATCAAATAACAGATCGGTCAATCCTGGTTGCCTGTGCCGGCCAATAAGTCTGTGGCTGGTCGGGCGACGCATATCTGCATCAACAAATATCGTTTTTTTTCCAGACTGAGCAAGCGCAATTGCTAAGTTCATAGAAATTGAAGTCTTTCCTTCGCCAGGTTCAGAACTAGTCACCAATATCACTTCAATATTTTTATCTGGAACACTGAATTGTAGATTGGTTCGTAATCGTCTGAAATTTTCTGCTATTGGAGAGAGAGGATTTAAGAGCGTAACCAAAGTTGTGCTAAAGGTAGTTCCTCCTAAATCCACTTCTTTTTTCCCCTCGAAATCACTTTGCACACTCCGCTCCATATTTGACACAACTCCGAGAACTGAAAACATCTTCTGCCTCAAATCATCGGGCTTTCGGATCTTGTTGTCCAATGTGTGTCTGCCAAAAGCAGCTCCAAGACCCAAGAGAGATCCAAATGCAAATCCAGCCATTAGATTGAACGGAATTCTCGGACCAACAGGACCTGCCGGTACCACGGGGTAGTCGATGATCTCGACATATCCTTGCTCCGATTCTTCAGCTATCCTAGCCTCCTGAAGATTTTGGAAGACAGTGGAATATAGTTGTGCACTGGTCTCCATATTTCTTTCATATCGAGCCATCAAAATCGCCTTGTTCGGAATTCGGTCAAGACTTGATTGGTAGTCAGAAATATTTTGGTCTAGTACGTCAAGACGAGCTTGAGCACCACTCATTTCAATACGCTTGTTAACCGCTTGCAACTGAAAGCGTGAAATGAGAGTCATCGCCTCAGAAGCGTTTTGCCCTAAAGAGAGGGAGCCTGATGAAAGTAGTCTCGCGGCAAACCGTTCTGATCGATCAACAAGATCGCTTTCATAATCCTCTATTTTCTGGTTCCATTCTCTGAGCTCTTCATCACCTTCTTGAAAATTCCGCAATGATGGGTTTTTTGACAATTTGTCGGCTATCAACAACTGAACTTCCGTAATTCTTCTTCTGATCGCAACGATAGACTCGTCGTCATTTGAAGCCAACGCCTGTGCCAGTCCTGGAGTAATTCGGTCGAGTTCAGCTTCAATCGTCTGGTACTCCGACTGAGCGGCTCGTAATACAAATTGTGTTTTGTACCGCTCTGATTCAAGATCCATGACTTGTTCAATCATGTAAGTTGCTTCGAGCTCAGGGTCAACTATTCCCTCATCCTCTGAGTACTGAAGTATTGCAGATTCGGATTCAGCCAACAACGTATCAAATCTGGCAGTTTGCTCCTGTAAGAACTCACGGCCAGCAGAAATTCGTTTTCTGCTTTGATTCAAGTTGTAATTGGTATATGCCTCGGCATATAACTCTGAGATCAATGCAGCTTCGCGAGGATAGGTACTTCGAGATCGAATTACGATCATATCCACTTCTGGATTTACCGGTTCCACGGTCATGTATACCCCGTTTCTCAAACGCCCTGCAATCGCCGATTGGGTGACTGGCGGTCCATTTTCCTCTTGTTCCAAAATAGACAGATCAACCTTCAGCCCTGGCGCATCATCAAATTCTTGCAACATTCCCGCGACACTGAGAGATATTGTACGCGACTTAATGATTTCGATTTCATTTGAAATATTTCGGTTAGTACTACTGAACCCGAGAAGGGCACCCAATTCTTGTCCTGATTGCTTAGGACTAATGAACACCAAACTAGATGCCTGATAGACAGGATCAGCCTGATGTGTGTATAAAGCTACGGAGGAGAGTACCAGCGTGTAAAAGAACAGAACAATCCATTTATGCTTTAGAAGAATCTCAAATAACTCATAAAAAGAGATTTCATCTTGGGTCTGAATTCCCTGAAGGGGTTCGGTGCTGCCAGAGTTAATGTCTATCACGTTTGTTGAAATATGTCCTAGTGGGAATCCTGCCATCTTTGACGACTCAGGATCAATAAGTGTAGCCTTCTTGAATCAGCCTTGATGTCACGTCAATTCCGATCTGTCAGGCGATCGATAACTATAGTTAGAGAGGCTGCAGCGCCTATGATCGGAAAGAGATCTCTCACGCTGAATTGAGCTCTCTGAACTCCTTCCATGGACAATATGTCGCCGTCCATTAGTTCGGGATCATCATCGGTAATAGTAATCTCATTCTCCATCGATACTGACCAAACCACCATTCTCATCCCTTCCTGAAGGCGTGTTAATTTCAGATCAATCCGGCGTTTCGTGCGTCGAGTCCTCACTCCGAACTGAGGCCCACCGGCGAGAGATATTAATTCGCTGAGCTTAGTTCCCCTGGGAATTTCATAAAGACCAGCAAACCTCAAGGCTCCCCAAGCGTGAACTTTAATTGTTATATCGCCAGGATCCGTAAAATTATACGCCGCCGCCGGACTTAAGCGAGACCGATCGAGTTCAAACGGGACTTGAGAATTCGCGGATAAAACGGGCAAGCCTACATAGAGTAAAGCCAACAGTAACAACATTATGGTCACATTAAAATCTGGACCAATGGAGTTTTTCACTCCTAGCTTATTGAGCATAGTCACTTTTATAGTTTTTGAATTCTATCACACCCACACCGACAGGAATGAGTAGTTTCTCAGATTTCATTCACAATATCCCAAAAAAGTGGCCATCTTCAAAGTGAGACACCTGAACTTCGGGAGCGATACTTTTCAAAAAACAATTTTCCATAGTCATCTGTGAACTCAACAGGATGGTCCCACTCCAGTCATCCGATTCTTAGGTCGTGAACAAGTTCGATTGCGGGCTTTGCGTCGTTTAAACCAAATCCTCGGCCAGCAAGAATCTCTTCGAATGAACGAGTGTGTAAATCCGTGAAACCCTTCGAAAATTCGAATTGTTCTCCATCCATGGTCAACGAACGGAAGGTCGATTCTCCGTTGATTTCAGAAGGAAGATGCTTTCTTTCTATTGAAAGCCTCCAGTTGACGTCGGCATGTTCAAGATCAAGTGTTCCTGCAATACTTCGTTCTTCACGATGATTCAAATTTATGCTTCGAACAGCTCCAAATATCCATATTAGCATATCGAAAAAATGAACTCCAATATTCGTCGCGACGCCGCCTGATTTGTCAGGATTTCCCTTCCAGGAAGTATTGTACCACGAGCCACGAGACGTCACGTACTCCAAGGTTACTTGGTGACGTTTTTGTCCAAGATTTGCCTCCACCTGGGCTTTCAGATGAGCGACGGAGGGATGCAGCCTGAGCTGTAAAACATTCCAGATTCTTTGCCCTGTTTCTTCTTCGAGTTCCTGCAACGCGTCAACATTCCATGGATTTAGTACCAAAGGTTTTTCACATATCGCGTCGGCACCAATTCTTAACGCAAATCTACAATGCGCATCATGTAGGTAGTTCGGAGAACAGACGCTTATGAAATGAAGTCGATGCTCTTCTCCCATGCGACGAAGCTTTTCAGCATGGCGATCGAACCGCTCAAACTCTGTGAAAAAACTTGCATCAGGAGCATAAGAGTCCAAAATTCCTACGGAATCGTGCGGATCCAACGCAGCTACCAAAACATTGCCCGTATCTCGAATTGCCTTCATGTGGCGAGGGGCGACATATCCAGCGGCTCCGATTAAGCCGAAATTTTGTGTTGTAGTATCTGACATTATCCAAATTGTGTGTTGTTCGGTCCTACGATCATGATTCGAAAAATATCCCTCATCGTGACAACATCCCACACTCTTCCTATACACTCGTCACACTTCTGTGACAACTGCCTCGCCCCTGCCCCGTTAATTGGGTACGAGTTTGACAGCCAAACAGGCTGCGGCTCAATAGTCGAGCAGGCCAGGGTCGCATAAATCAAGAAGACCCTCCGATCGACCGAGATGAACACCCACGTTCACTACTCGATTAACATATTAGAAGTAATTAGAAATGAAGACGAACTGGAATAACACGCTGAGCCGATTCACCGGTTTGATTCTCGCAGCAGTAATGCTAACTGCATGTGACACCTCCAGCGCCCTTGGTGGCGATGAGGCTGAGGCAGCGACTTTTGATGAAACGATTTCGTTTCTCGCTGTTGACCTTGGCTTGACCACGACCGAGACAGCTGCCCTGGCAGACTCATTTGCCAAGTTTGGTGATGGTGGGGGAGACCGCGAGCCAGGATTCCTCTGGAACGTAGCTGCAGAGCTGCACGCGACGCTATCGGACGAGCAGAAAGCGAGACTCTTTGATCGCCTCGAACAAGCAGGCGCACGCCGCAGGCAGGGACAACAAGGCCAACGTGGTCAGGGCGGACAAGGATTTGGCGGACCCGGGCAGGGTAATCGTCCAGGATTCGGACAACGACAGGGCGGACCAAGCGGCGCCCAAGATTCTGGACGAAGTCGTGGTGGACTCTCGCAAATCGACCTGACAGAAGATCAGGAAGCATCTATTGCAGCCATCCGTGAGTCATTCAAACCACAGATCGAAGCAGTTCTTGCCCAGCGCGAGACGCTCACTCGTGACGAAATCAAGGAACAGCTTGATGCCATTCATGAACTAGCGCGTGCTGAAGTTGAAGCGGTCCTGACTGCGGATCAGATCCAGCAGATCGCAGATCTAAAAGCTGCAGCCGAAGCTGAACGTGCCGAGCGCGAGCTTGAACGCCAGGCAAACAGGGAAGCTGCGAAGCTCGTCATGATCGACGTGCTCGGCCTGACCGATGCTCAGGTTGCTGAGCTTGATGCGCTGAAGGCATCAGCTGAGGCTGACCGTCAGACAATCGCGGATCTTCGCGACTCTGGAGCCTCGCAGGAAGACGTGCAGGCTGCGGCTGAAGCACTTCGAGAAGCAAATGAAACAGCGCTCGCGACCATCCTTGATGCAACACAGCTTGAAATCACTATGATCCACAACGCGATCGCATCCAGAGTCGCATCCCGGATGGGACAGAAAGGCGGGAAAGGGCAGGGTGGACAAGGCGGTCGTCGCGGACCTGGTGGCCCAGGCGGACAAGGCGGATTTGGCGGCGCAGTTAACGGCTAGAAAGATTTCCTCTGGTGAACCCTCAGTTCACTAAAAAGTGGTTTCCCGTAAGTTTGGCGGGTTGCGGGGAGCCTGATTGGGTCGTGGGGCGAGAATCGAAAGATTCGCGCCCCACGATTTATTTTACCCAATCCTGTCTGTTTGAGGTCTCCGAAATCGCACTAGCGACCAATCGTCTCCACAATCTGCTGCGCCAGCTTGATCGGCGTGCCTTCCGACCCATCAATCACCAGATCCGCGTTTTCGCTCTCTTCGTATGCTGAATCGATGCCCGTAAAGTTTTTGATCTCCCCTGCCCTGGCTTTTGCGTAGAGCCCTTTGGGGTCGCGTTGCTCGCAGACTTCAATTGGCGTGTTGACATAGATCTCCACGAACTCATCTGTTTCGAAGAGGCCTCGCGCCATGCGGCGCTCGGCCCTAAATGGCGAAATAAACGAGCAGATCACAATCAGCCCTGCATCGACCATCAACTTCGCCATCTCCCCGATACGGCGAATATTCTCCACGCGGTCGGCATCCGTAAAACCAAGATCCTTGTTCATCCCCTGACGCACGTTGTCGCCATCGAGGATATACGTTGCTTTGCCCGCCGCGTGAAGCTCTTTTGCCACTGCGTTTGCGATGGTCGATTTACCAGAACCCGACAATCCTGTGAACCACAGGCAACGCGGAGACTGATTTAATAGTGTCGCCCGTGCTGCCTTATCGACTTCAAAGTCATGCGCGTGCAGGTTGCTGGCCCGCCACAGCGGATATTCAATCATCCCCGCGCCGACCGTGGCATTCGTTAGTCGATCGATGAGAATAAAGGCTCCCGTTTCCGGGTGATCAGCAAACGAATCAAAGGCTATCGTTTTGGCGAGCGAGATGTTCACCACCCCGATCTCGTTCATCTCAAGCGTCTTGGCTGAATCGGTTTCGAGGGTGTTCACATCGACCTTCTCTTTAAGGTCACTCACCTGCGCACCACACAACGTCGAGGCCACCTTGATCAGATACCCACGCCCGGGAAGCAGCGGCTCTTCGTGCATCCACACGAGATGCGCGCGAAACTGATCTGCCAAAAACGGAGCCGCGCCCGATTCCGAGCCCGATTGCGCCATCACATCTCCGCGGCTGATGTCCACTTCCCTATCGAGTGTCAACGTAACGGCATCGCCGGCATCCGCTTGGGCCAGATCGCCGTCCATGGTCACGATTCGTTCTACCACAACCTGCTGATCGGACGAGGACACAACAAGCGAATCACCCACCTTGATACTGCCAGACGAAACCGTACCTGCGAATCCCCGGAAATCCGATGTCGAGCGGTTCACCCACTGAACAGGCATGCGAAACGGTTTTGTTGTGCGCTCATCCGCCACGCTGACTGTTTCCAGATAATCCAGCAGATGCGATCCTGCATACCAGGGAGTTTTGTCGCTTTTCGATATCACATTATCTCCTTCGAGCGCAGACACGGGAATAGCCACGATGTCATCAAAACCAAGCCTTGAGGCGAACTCCGTGTATTCCTCCGTGATCTGATCGTACGCTTCTTGCGAGTAGCCGACCAGGTCCATCTTGTTTATCGCCAGCGCGACGCGGTGAATGCCCACAAGCGAAACCAAATAACTATGCCGCTTCGTCTGCGTCAGTATTCCTTTGCGCGCATCAACCAAAATAACAGCCACATCGGCTGTCGAAGCGCCCGTCACCATGTTGCGCGTGTACTGCTCATGGCCGGGAGTGTCCGCGACGATGAACTTGCGCTTGTCCGTCGAAAAGAAGCGGTACGCTACATCAATCGTAATTCCCTGCTCGCGCTCGGCCTGCAGTCCGTCCAATAAGAGCGCATAGTCCATCTCCTCACCCTGCGTCCCGACCTTTTTGGAGTCCAAGGCGAGTGCTGCAAGTTGATCCTCGTAGATGAGCTTCGAATCCCAGAGAAGGCGTCCGATGAGCGTCGACTTGCCGTCATCCACGCTTCCGCACGTGATAAAACGCAGCATGCCCTTCTCTTCCTGCTCTTTCAGGTAGGCATCGATATCTGTCTGTGTGTTGGGGATGTTCACTAGAAGTACCCCTCTTGCTTCTTCTTCTCCATCGATCCCGATTGATCAAAATCGATCACGCGGCCCTGTCGTTCGCTCGTTCTCGCTACCAGCATTTCCTGGATTATTTCAGGGAGCGTAGTGGCTGTGGATTCTACGGCTGCCGTTAGCGGGTAACAGCCGAGTGTCCTGAATCGCACGGTGCGTTCCTGTGGCTGTTCATTTTCGCCTATTGGAATGCGGTCATCATCGACGAGAATGAGATGCCCATCCCGCTCGACGACGGGCCTCTTATCAGCGAAATAAAGTGGAACGATGGGAATGTTTTCGAGGTGGAGGTACTGCCAGATATCAAGCTCCGTCCAATTCGATATCGGAAAAACGCGTATGGTTTCTCCTTTTCTGATACGGGTGTTGTAGAGATTCCAGAGCTCAGGACGCTGATTCTTTGGATCCCACCGGTGACCTTCCGAACGAAATGAAAACACGCGTTCTTTGGCCCGCGACTTTTCTTCGTCTCTCCTCGCCCCACCAAAAGCCGCATCAAAGCCGTATTTATCCAGACCCTGCTTGAGCGCGACGGTCTTCATAATGTCGGTGTAATGCGCCGATCCGTGATCAAACGGATTGATATTCTCTGCCTTGCCTTCCGGATTGGTGTGAACGAGCAGCTCAAAACCGTACTCTGCTGCCATTTTGGACCGAAATTCGATCATTTCCTTGAATTTCCACGTCGTGTCGATGTGCATCAACGGAAATGGTATATTCGCCGGGTAAAACGCCTTCCGCGCCAAATGCAGCATCACGGAGGAGTCCTTCCCGATCGAATAGAGCATCACCGGATTCTCGAATTCAGCGGCCACTTCACGCATGATGTGGATGGCCTCCGCTTCAAGAAGCTGAAGGTGGGTTTTTATTCTGGATGTGGTTGCGTTTTGCGTCACGTCTGTTGGTCGGTGGCTATAGCAGGGCGCCAAATTTAACGCTGGATGGCGGAGAATGCCACCGTTTATCTAAGCCTTGTATCGGTGTTCGGCGCTCCGGTGCATTCGCTAGCGCCACAAGAATTTTCTATTACGTGTTCGGTTTTCGTTGTCGTGTTCCTCTATCACTGTTGGCCGCCAGGAATCGTCCTGCGCGGGTGAGAGGAACGGGCTCGCAGTTCTGGCGAGCAAAATGTGAGAGGGAATGCCATGAAACGATTCGTGGGTGTTGTGTTGTTTTTATTTGCAGCCGCCGCAGTGGCTGGTATCGCGTTTGGACAGTCAGGGGTTTATCTCGAAAACTTCGATGACGCCGTCGCCCCCGCTTTTTCGGGAAGCATTCTATCCGCCGATGCGAGCTGGAAATCGAGTACGTCTTCATCTTCGCCCGGATCTGGGGGCAATAACGCCGTCCACACAGGGTCAAACGCTGGTAACCTTGTTCTGGGCCCAGTTGATCTGAGCTTCGTTTTGAGTGGGACATTTTCTTATTACGCCCGGCGCACGTCATCCTACCCTGCGGACAGCCTCATCGTGCGCGCCTCGCTCGACGGTGGCTCGAGCTTTCCGTTCGTCTTGTTTGGTGGCGGGCTGCCATCGAGCGCAAGTACGTATGAGTTGATTTCGGTCAGCCTGCCCGATACGCTGATCGGCGAATCCTCCGTTCAGATTATGTTCGATGCGCGTGGCGGCTCGTCGAGCGGATCTAACATTCGTATAGATGATGTGTCGTTTGACGGAACGATCGATTCATCGAGTATACCCGCCTCATTTGGATTCGAGCGTGGGGATACGACCTGGAATCTTGCCGATTCCACCTTGCAGGTTGGTTTCGATCTGTCCTGGCCTGGACCGGACTCTATTCGTGGATTTCAGTTTGATATTGAGTGGGATTCCGCGCTGATATCTGTTGATTCTATCTTGGCGAATCCTTCCGTTCTGCCGTCTTCGGACTGGTCTCTAGCTCAGAGCATCGGATCGGGATCGGCTCAGGTCGCCGTTCTGAATTTGGTGAGTGATGGCTGGGCGCCGGGTGGGTTGAACGAAATGCTCCGGGTTCACTTGAAATACGTTGGGCCAGCGCTTGGTGCAGATTCTTTGGTGTCCATCGACTTGAGTGGCCTCATCGTGACAAACACATCGGCGATGGGTGATGAGTTGTCACTTCCGCTGGGCGAGCGGACGCTTTCCCTGACGCTTTCCCCGGCACGGCCATTAATTTCGCTCAGTAGTTCTGCGCTGGATTTCGGCGTAACACAGGTGGGCGACAGCGTGTCGGTTGCCCTCACAATTTTTAATACGCTTGGCAGTGCAGATCTGGCGTTGACGTATGGATTTCCGACGCTGGATGTGGTGTCGTTTGCCGGCCCTGCTGCTGTCTCTGCTGGCTCGCAGGAAGTGTTCAATATTTGGTTTAAGCCTACAGCGAGCTCATATGGAGCGCTCAGCGGAGAATTTGTGATCTATCACAATGCGCTCGGCGACTCATCGGTGGTTTCGGTTGACGGTGTGGGCACGGGAGGCCGCGGCGATGCGGACGTTGATGGCGCGTTTGACGTGGCAGACGTCATCCTGTCTCTGGATGAAAGTGTGAGTTCAACGCCTCTTTCTGGCGCAGTGCTAGCTCGGCATGACCTTCACCCGTTCCCTGCTGGCAATGGCCAGGTCGATATTCGCGATGTGACGGTCGGCATTCAGGCGATATTATTCGATGAGTGGCCGGACGGCGCTTCGCTACCTACGGCCCCGCTTATCGAGGGTCCGGCTCAAAAATGGAGAATCGCTCGCTTGATAGCTGATGAAGCAGGATTGTGGCTCGAAACCAGCGCCCAACTTCGTGGAATGCAGATCACGATGGAGACCGTCGCGCCTCTCGCGTTCGTCGAACCGGGGAAATCCGGGATTTCAGTGTCGGACTATTTTGATAGAGAGAAGGGCATCGCTCGAACAGTATTGCTCGTTGCGGATGACTCACCGCTTGACACCGGAATGCATCACCTCGCTCATTCGGGATTCGAGAACATGGTGTTGCAATCGGGTTTGGTCGTAGATCTATATGGCCAAAAACATCATATCGAGTTAGAAACCATTGCTGTTACGTCGACTGATTTGGGCCAGCTACCCGGCGATTCGTTCAGCGTCTTTCCCAATCCAGTGCTTGCTGGTGGTGCGCAACCCGTTCTAGTTCACGTTCCTGAAAGTTTTCGGGGCGTGTCGATTATTGTTTTTGATTCGATCGGCCGGCGTATTCACTCGTTTGACGCGAGCGGACAACGGGGTGATATATCCCTTGGCAGCGACATATTCTCTGCGCCCGGGCTGTATTTCATTCGGATCGAGGCGCTCGCGATTGGGGCGGAAAAAAGAAAGACATCAATAAAAAAGGCAACAACGATCTCAATCATTGCTGCCCGGTAATTGGGACTTAATCTGAAATTCCGGGCCTTGAGCCTACGGGAACAGATAGCGGTCCATGTAGAGAAAAAGGAGCGTGCTGGCGGTTGATATCCAGACTAGAAAAACGACCACTAGAGCGACCAGCTTCCACGTCTCGGAGCGCGGTGACTTATCTAGATCTACTTGGCTTTCAAGATCAGGACTGTCGACTTCCGGACCACCAACATTGACGTTCATGACCAGATCATCGGAAAGATGTACGGCGGGTTTGCTCTGGCCATCGCCTCGTACTTCGGCCTGCTGTTCGGGTGCCGTTGTCTTTGGAGCGGGTTGCTGTGCTCGACCTCGTTCGAATCCGGAGCCCGGAAAATTGGCTCCAGGATTATTGGGGTTCCAGGTTGGCATCATTGGATTGGCAACCTGGCGACGTCCGTCTCCTGACCACACGGGTTGCTGCTCTTCCGATCTGCGGCCTTGTCCATCACCCGTAATCGGCTGAGGAGTCAGTCCTGCCTTCATCGCTTTCCCATATCCATCTCCCGAATAATCGGGCAGGAAAGAAGAAGGAACAGCATTTACCCCGCTTTGCGACGCAAACGATGATCCACCTGCCTGGGCACCGAGCTGATAGCGCGGTTGAAAGGAAGGACGATTAGGCATCAGGCTCTCGTTAACAGTAGACGTTTTCTAAACAGATCTGTAAGACTTCGAGGTCGAACAGGAACAGCTACTCTTAGATAACGAGACTTTCCGCTGGATTCGCGGAGCGCGGAACGAAATTTTTTTCGCCCACAAACACAAGCTCACATTCAGCTCATCCGCGAATGGATTTCCTCGAGACTGTCGCCACCAAACTTTTCAAGAAGGGCGTTAGCAATCTCCATGGCCACAACAGATTCGGCGATCGTTGACGCGGCCGGAACGCTAGTGACATCACTTCGCTCGTAGCGCGTCGGCTGAGATTCGCCAGTCAGCATATCCGCCGTTCCAAGTGGCTTGATGAGCGTGGGAATAGGTTTCATAAACCCGCGGACGACAATAGGCATGCCATTGGACATCCCTCCTTCTATGCCACCCGCCCGGTTTTGCGTTCTTTGAAACGCTCTGCCTGCTGAAGTACTCTCGCCTTCGGAAGTGATGGGGTCGTGAACCGTCGATCCTTTCTCAGACGCGGCTGCAATACCGTCTCCTATTTCGACAGCCTTTTGAGCCTGAATACTCAGAATAGCGCGTCCCAGCAGCGCATCTAATTTTCGATCCCACTGAACATAGGAGCCCAATCCGACTGGTACACCAGTCACGATCACTTCGTATGTCCCGCCAAGACTGTCTCCTTCCTTTTTGGCTTCTTTGATATGCTCAATGCAGCGGCGGGAAATGTGCGCGTTGATCATGCGGACCTCACTTTTGTCCGCTATCGTATTGATTGACTCCGCGCCCGCAGCAATGAGTTTCCCGAGTTGATGTGTATATGCGGCCGGGGAATCGTATCCAACTTCGCCAATTCTGACCACGTGGCTACCTATTTCAATTCCCAGTTCTTTTAGAAGCTTTCTGGCAATCGAACAGCAGGCCACACGCATCGCGGTTTCTCTCGCGCTCGAGCGATCGATAACAGGCCGGATGTCATCAAATCCGTATTTTTGCGCGCCCGTCAGGTCAGCGTGTCCCGGCCGAGGAAGCGTGATGGCATCGATTCCATCTCCCGTTCCATCAATAGCCATCACATCAGGCCAGCCCGACTTGTCTTTATGGTATGCCGCGTTGTCAAGACGCAGCGCGATTGGGCTACCCATCGTCTTGGAAAAACGAACGCCTGAATAGAGATGAACCTCGTCCTGCTCAAACTTCGCACGCCCACCTCTACCGAAGCCCATCCAACGACGGGCCAGGTGTTCATTGATGTCCGAAGCGAGTAGCGGAAGACCTGCTGGGACACCTTCAACGATGCCGATGAGCGCTTCGCCGTGTGATTCGCCAGCTGTGAGATAGCGGATCATGGATAATAGGGTTCAGTGAGAGTTGGCAGAGATTCGCTTAAACTACGCCAAAAACCTTCATTTTGCCCTATTCGTACTCGAAAAGTAGGCCCGGATCATCGAGAGACTTCAAAGAAAACCGTAGTTCCGTCCGCTCGCGCAGCCCGTATCAATGCTGTATCGCTTGTAGTTAGGGCGTCTCTGAGTGAGTCTATGTTATATATGGCATTGTCATTGACGGCCGTAATCACCAGCCCGCGATGAATTCCTGCGAGCCCAAAAGGCGTGTTGTTTCTTACAAATGCCACATAAACTCCGTGCGCCACTTCAAATTGCTGCCGCGCACGAATGTCCAGATTCGCTACTCCGACGCCCCAGTCGTCGAGCGTGGCGATCATGTCGTCAGGAATCTGTGGTTCTACGTATTGAGGCCGCTCTAGAGGCTGATCCAATTCGGTTAGCCAGTTGGCATAACCCGGATCTTCGCGTCCTTTTAACGTGACATCAAAATCGAGCAATCGTCCATCTCGCCAGATTTCGACCGGAACGACATCTCCCGGCGAGAACAATGCGATTGCGCTCTGTAACTCGTTGGACTCAGTCATTTCTCGACCGTTGATCGCCAGCAGCACATCGCCATTTCGTAGGCCAGCTTCGTATCCCGCCAATCCACGCTGAACACTCTGGAGGTAGACACCTCGGACCGATTCGAGACCAACTTGGGCGGCTGCATCTGCATTCATGGAGACAATGGATACGCCCAGGTACCCTCGCTTAACCTCTCCGAATCGGATTAAATCCCTTACTACACGCTCCATCAAATCGACTGGTACCGCAAATCCGTAGCCTTCATACGATCCAGATTCTGTTGCTATAGCGGTGGCGATGCCCACAAGTTCTCCCCGCAGATTCACCAGCGCACCACCAGAATTACCGGGGTTGATAGCGGCATCAGTTTGGATGAAGCTTTCAATCCCGAACCGATTCTCGATCACGTTTACATGCCTTCCGGTAGCACTTACGATGCCAGCCGTAACGGTCGACGTGAGCCTGAAGGGATTTCCAACGGCCAATACCCACTCACCCACCTGAACATCATCCGCCTTTCCGAGCGCAATTACTGGAATAGAGGCACGTCGATTAATTTTAATAACGGCGAGATCAGTCGTGGGGTCAGCCCCAATAACCTCGGCTTTAAATTCTCGCTTGTCGTTGAGAGTCACCCGAATGCTCGTTGCGCCATCAATCACATGATTGTTGGTCACGATATATCCCTGGTCGCTAATGATGACCCCGCTTCCGAGGCTCTGGGAGCGCTGAGACCGCGCGTCCTGGCCAAACGGTAGAACCGATCCGCCCTCTCCAAAGCTCTCTACCTCTATATATACAACCGTCGGCGTGACAGTAGAAGAGACAGCTTTAAAGACCTCGTTCATGGACATTACGTCCAAGTACTGTGTTGGCACTTCTGATTCTGGAACACGGACATATCCCGCGGAGGCATCTGATCCCAGCTCGACACGACGAGTGACTTCAGTCGCGAAACCACCTTGAGTGAACCCGCCTCCAAACCAGAGCGTCAAGAGAATGCCCGTCAGGAGCCCGATGATCATCAGTCCGACTTTATTGAAGTTGATCCTTTTAGCCTGCTCTTTCAATTAGCGTGTCTCGTTGTTTGGATAGTCAATATTGTCTCTGCCTTCGCCTTCGCCGTTGCCGACCTCACACCACTATACACTATATGAGTATCAACCGGCGTGAATTTGTTTCGTTTCGATCGGTGGACTTGTTCATACGGGGGCTTCCTGCTCTTGTGACACGTTGATAGTTGCGGGAGAAGATTTGCTGTGGATCTTCGCCAGTTCATCGATTTCTTGCTGCATCAACTGCCTGACCGCTTCTTGAGTCTCCTGGGCCAGCTCTTTTCGGTTTTTCCCTGACGCAGGGATCGCGTCTCCTATCCTGATGACATAGTGAAGGGGGCCAAGTGCCAAGACGCCCAATATATTGGGAAGCATCCCTTGTCCGCTATGCCAGGTCACCGCCGTTCTCGAGTTGATATCTACGGGAACGCCGTTAACCGAACGCACATGGTGGTAGACTGGTAAAACGAATCCATCTTCCATGCCCGCCACCGCCTGAAATCCTGTAGTCTTGAACGGGAGAAGGCCGACACCATCGGAGGTCGTTCCTTCAGGAAAGATGAGGACCGAGACGCCCGAGCGCATGCGGTCTTGGATTTCGTTTAGCGTATCCGCCGTTTTCATCACATTTTTCCGATGTGCAAAGATGATCGCAACCGCTTTGCATACCGTTCTGATGACTGGCCATTCGCCCATTTCCGACTTGGCCACGAATGCAACGTCGAAATTCGCCGCAAGCACCCAGGGATCCAATGTGCCTATGTGGTTCGGAACGATGAGGGTCGCGAGGTCCTTCGGGAATTGTCCTCTGATTTCGGACGTTATCCGAAGTCCCTTGGTCAATGCCTTACTGGCGATGCGCTGGCGTGATGCTACGAACGAAGTATGGGCGCGCGCTTTCAGCGCGCGCCCAGCCCACATCATATGCAGGCTGTATCCCACCATTAAAACAAGAAAACGTATAGCCCGAAAAAGCGGCATTCACATTTGACGGATTGGTTCGACCGGACAGAATATCCGAAATTCGATCGAATCAGACATACCTAAAATGCAATTAGGCAGATGCGCCGAAGCCTACACCCTTCGCTGCTATTGGACTCAGTCGTGGAGCAAGTCCTTTTTGAAGGGTTACGACAAAATCGCTCCCTGCTCCTTTTTCACTCTCGACTCTGATGGTCGCTTCCATAAGACCGACAATGCCCGAAGAAATAGCTAGTCCTAGACCATTTCCTTCATGAGTGCGCGAAAGTCCATCTGACTCTTGAATGAACGCATTGAATAGATTCGACAAGAACTCCTCGTCAATACCAATTCCGGTGTCTCGAATATGAATCTCCAGGCCAGCTTCCGAATCTTCGAATTCAACCGTAACGCTGCCTTCGTCCGTAAATTTAATCGCGTTCCCGACCAGATTGTGCAGCACCCTCGAAAGTCCATGAATGTCCGCTAGGGCAAACATCGGATTCGTCGGGCGAACAACTTTCAATTTCAGATTCTTGGCACTAGCTGCACTCTGAAACGCGAGCAATTCGCGCATGCATATTTTGTAGGCATCGAACACTTCCATGTTGATCTCCATCATTCCAGCTCTCAGCTTAGCGAGATCGAGCAACGAATTCAGGGTGTCCATTAAGCGCGAACCACTATCCTCGATTATATCTAGAAACTCTCGGTAATCAGCATCTTCAGGGATTTCCTCCTTTAATACACTCGTGAACCCTAGAATCGCCGTCAGTGGCGTTCTCAGTTCATGCGAAGTGGTAGCAAGAAACTCGTCCTTGAGTTTATTAGCCTGTTTTAGGCGATCATTGGCTTCGGAAAGCTTTTTCACGACCTCTCTCTCTCGCTCAAGTTCTCTGGCCTGTTCAAGTGCCATTTTGTGTGCACGGCGCATCAACACATACTTATGTGCGGAGAAAGCTGCCAAAATCGCGAGCAAAAAGTAGGCGAGATAGGCATAGTTCGTTCGAAACCAAGGGGGCAGTATGACGAAAGAATACGCTGTCTCGCTGCTCAATCTTCCAATTTCGTCTTTTGCCTGCGCTTTCAGTGTATAGGTGCCTTCCTTGAGACTTGAGGTTACCGTCTCTGAATCACTACTCCATTCAGACCACTCTGGCTGGTCCATCCCCTCAATGATGAACCTGAACTTTACTGCGTCTGGATTTACGAATTCCGTTGCCGAAAATGCGAAGGACAAATTTCGCTCTTCGTAATCAAGTTGAGGAACAGCCCAGCCAGGCTGTGAAGGGGCGACCCCGCCGTTTTCTGCTCTAAATACGCCGTGAAATAGTACGTCACCGGTCGAGTTCTCTTTCACCTCTGCGATGTGCGCATTAAAAAACTTGCTGCCCGGCACGTCATACTTGGGATCATACCGAATAAGCTCGCTCCCATTGTTGAACCAGACGACACCCGTCGAGTCCACAAGGATTGAAGATGTACTGTTTTTTGGAAAAGTCAGAGCCCTCGGTGTGTTCAGATTCCAGTCGTGAGCACCTCCTCCGGAGTACGAAAAGCCGACGGAATCTTTGAATACCACGACCAGGTTTGCTTCTCCGAAAGACGCTGCTGCGAATACTTCGCTCGAAGTCGATGAGATGGACGACTCAAATACTCGAGAGACTCCAGAATGAGTAAGATTGTCATATTCAAAAAGACCATCTTTATGTACGACGAATGTCCGACCGAAAACTCTAGCAATTTCGCTAGAACCTGGTGGAACTCCGTCAACTCTTTGCAAGATTGCCACTCCAACTCCCGCTAGTGCCAACTGAGAAGGGGCGACATCGTAAATGCCATCATATCTAGTGGCTAGTAGGACCCTGCCGTGTGATTCTACAATGGATCGAACATCGAAAATCGGTGTATTCGTTTCTACGTGCTCGATGATGCACTCGCTTTTCCCATCCGAAACAATGTTTAGTTGGATCCTGGCAAGTCCATCATCGAGTCCAGCAAGAATTTCGCCGGTTGACTCTAATTTTTTAAGGACGAATGCTTTAGAAAAGACACTTTCAGAGTCAGGTTGATCTTTTTGGCACGAATTCCAATCTCCTCGAGATGATCTATACTGCACTCCGTCTTCCGTTGCAACTAGGATAACATTGCCTTCGGATAGAAAATCCCAGGCCAGACTAAAGTCGCCAAGTTGTGAGAACACATCCTTCGTGGGTGTATCTGAAAAATAATCAAATGAGCCAGCTTCAGGTGTTTGGTCACTTATTTTCTGAAACAATCCTTTGGAAGTTGCAATCGTCAACTTCGATCCTAGTTCTCCAATCTTGTAAATATTACCAATAATTCCGTGGTTTCTGGTAAACGTCTGTAAAGCTGAGTTTTGACTTACGTATCCTGCTCCTTGGCTATCGAAAGCCACCCAATACCCTCCATGACTCGATGCATAAATAAAATTAATATCATTGTCCGGAAGACCTGTACTGTCGTTTAGAACGCTATGAATGCGGCCCTTCTCATCTACGTGTAGTACTCCCGCACCAAGAGTCCCGATTGCATATTCGTTTAAGGATATTTTCGAAATATGATAGAGTCGAAATTGTGCCGCTATCTGGGACAACTCCTCCGAATAAGGATGATCAAAAACTAGCTCGTCAGGTAGCCTAATCTCCCAAATCCCCGACTTTTGTGTCCAAACCGATATTTTTCCTGAATCGTTCTGGACTATTCCAACTACCTTCTCTCGCCGTAAGACTTCTCCTCCTTTCAAAAGAACTAAGTCGTCTTCGACAATCGTTTTGAGACCGATTTCATGCTCTCGAACAAAAAACCTATCCGCGACACTGAAAGAGTTGTGAAATCCATTTTCTGAATGCCAGTACGACACTTTTCTCCCACTGAACGCAAATATATAGTGCTTTGCTTGAAAATAGACGGTGTTTTCAACGATATGTGTTCCCCAAACATCGCCATACTCAATTCCATCGGGTACCAAGTGGCCTAACGATTGGGAAACGAAATCACCGAGTGAGTCGACCAAAACCATCCCAAAATCTCCTTGAGCCCCATAGTATAGGATTTCGCTTGGCCTAGAGGTGTTGGACGGTGACGCCGCGAGTGAGCGAACAGTTGTGGCATTTTCAATAGTGATAAGCTTCCACTTACCCGCTTTCAACACTCTAATCCCCTCTTGTTCACTAGCAAAGACCTCTCCTGCTTCATTTTCGACGATCGACCACAGCTGATGCCCTATCGGGTAGTCAAAAGGCGAGTAGTGGGTGAGTCGAATGTCATCTTGGCCAAACGCCGCCGTTGCTGATCCGTCTCGGGTCGATTTTCCCATACCCCTGTGAAACGCACGGACGTCTACTGCTTGACAAAGCAGAAGTATGAATCCCAGCGCCATGATCGATTGTCGATTGATGCTATTCATAAATACCAATTTGTAAATGAAGCTAGATGCATATTATTGCAAATTCAGTACGATGCCGACAGAACTGGTATCGCCAAATAATGCATTGTCTTAATTGTGATTCGAGATGTCGTAATTCTTGCCTTCCTTGCGTTTTGTAGGGTGACGTCCATCAGTTTTCGCTGGACGAGCAACAAACCGCAAACCAAGAAAATCAAATGTTTAAATCAATCAAGCTGCTCACGATCCTAGTCGCGGCCATTACCTTAACTGGCTGCAATCCTGATTCACTCGTCGGATCTCAGTCAGATGAAGTGAGCGTTGCCTACCTCCAAGGCGATAGCCACAATGCTACTGGCGATAGCCACAATGCTACTGGCGATAGCCACAATGCTACTGGCGATAGCCACAATGCTACTGGCGATAGCCACAATGCTACTGGCGATAGCCACAATGCTACTGGCGATAGCCACAATGCTACTGGCGATAGCCACAACTAGCGTCTGGGGTTACGTTGCTAACTAGAGACTCCTGCCACGACTATGTCGTGGCAGGAGTCTCTGCGTAGGTCAAAAAGTTTGGGGAAGGGCTAGAATTCTTCGATAGCCTGCAGGACTGCCTGGACGATCTCATCCTCTGGAACAGTTCGCAGTATCTCTCCTTTCTTGAAAAGATGTGCACGGCCACGTCCCAGTGAAACCCCGAGGTCTGCACCCGCCGCTTCTCCCGGCCCATTCACCGCGCATCCCATTAGCGCTACGTTCAGGTCCTTGTCGAATTTCCTGGCCTTGACTGCGGCCTCGACATCTTTGACGATAGAGAAAAGATCGCCAGTCAGCCGTCCGCATGTAGGGCAGGCAATGATATTTACCCCGGGCCTACCCAGGCGTAGCGATTTTAATATCTGATGTCCCGCGTCGACCTCATGGACTGAATCTGCGGCAAGGGAAACGCGGATTGTGTCGCCAATTCCTTGCGCGAGCAACGCCCCAATTCCAATCGAACTCTTTATCGTACCTGTCTCCTTCGAGCCAGATTCCGTTACTCCGAGGTGTAGTGGAAAATCGGTTCGCTCAGCCAGAAGCATGTATGACTGGATCATGAAATACACATCCGAGTGTTTCACCGATATGACTACATCTTCGAAATCACACGACGCACAGATTTCTACGTGACGCATCGCACTCTCGTACAGCGCTTCAGGTTGCGGATAGCCGTATTTGTCTAAAATGTCCTTTTCCAATGAACCCGAATTCACTCCGATCCGGATCGGAATACCGGCGTCTTTTGCCGCGTGCAGCACTTCGGCTTCCCACTCGTGCTTTCCGATATTCCCCGGATTGATCCTCACCTTCGCAACCCCAGCTTCTATTGCTTGCAGGGCGTACTTGTGGTTGAAATGGATATCTGCCACGATGGGTACACTCGCCTCAGAAATAATCTCAGCGAGCGCATCCGCATCTTCGGGCCTTGGCACTGCAATCCGAACGATATCAGCTCCAGCTTCTGCCAGCGTACTGATTTCCGCCAGCGTTTTTTCGACGTCATGCGTTTTCGACGTGGTCATCGATTGTACAGATATTGGCGCGCCGCCGCCTATCGCAACGTCTCCAACGTGAACCTGCCGTGACAGTCTTCTTGGTCGTTCCATTTTCCTATTTATCCCTTAAACGTCTTGAAAAGCGAACCGCTCCAGACTTCGGTTTTACGCTTCGCCCTTTCCGCTTTCATTCAACAAAATCTTTTTTTCTCGGTCCGTCAACGCGTCATATCCTTTTTCGCTGATCTTGTCCAGTATCCGATCCACTTCCCCGCTTGACTCAGACGTCGGATCCATCCGGTCGGTATTCATCCGATGAATGGTGGCGCTTCCTGTTCCTGAATCTTTTTTTCGACCGGCCAACCAGTTTTCCAGCTTCGAAAACATGGTCGAAGGTTCGTGATCGAGATCCGCCTGTGACTCTTTCCGTCGAGGCGCGTCAGCGTTAGAACGCACTGTAAAAAACGAATTTGCCCAGCGTGTTGGGTCAGCTCCATTAAACGCGGCCTTCCCACAAACAAATCCGATTGCGATTCCTCCCAAATGAGCGGAAACAGACGTTCCTCCCGCCGAAAGAAAAAGCACGTCGAGGACAACGAATCCAATTACGACGTGAACTAGCCTCACGACGCCGATGAACATTAGTCCAATAGTTTTTTGCGGTTGATGGATGGCAACCATCGTCATAAGCCCCATTACAGCCCCTGATGCACCATGAACAATACCACCAAACAATCGCACTTCAGGAAAGGTAGCGTGAAGCAGAACCGTCAATAATGAACCAGAAACCGCTCCGTACACATAGATCCCAAGAATCCTTCCAGGACCATAAAGGCCTTCATAATCTTTACCGATCCACATCATCCAGAGCATATTGAACAGAATATGCAGCATTCCACCAAAACCTGTACCTAGATGAAGGAATCCATACGTCAGCAGTTGCCACGGCTCATAGGCGATTCGGGGTAATGCAGGATTGAGGGCCACATGCAGGTAGACGAATCGGGATGTAGTCTCGAAATGAATCAGAAAAACTAGCCACACCACATACGCGACCACATTGACCGTCAACAAGAACCGAAGGGCCTTCGGCTGCGATGCGTACCAAAGCTTAAAGTTGCTCAACTATCTTGATTCGATGATTAATCCAATAACGAGGAAAGACTCAGGCATTCACAGTAACCCGCTCATCACAGGTCAGGAACGAATTACCAGTACATGCGCCGTTCGGGCTTCCACGGAAGTTTCCCCCTCCAGAACTGAATAAGCAAGAATCCGAATAACATTCCGCCGAGATGGGCGAAGTGAGCAACGGTACTCGAGCCACTGACACCGGCGAACAACTCTATGAGCCCATAGCCAATGACGAACCATTTGGCTTTGACCGGAAAAAGGAAATAAAGGTAAATGGGCTGATCTGGAAACATCATTCCGAAGGCTAGCAGAAGTCCAAAAACGCCTCCAGAAGCACCAATCGTTGGGACCCACCACCTCGGATCACCGCCGTGAGTAATAAAGTCAGCCGTTATAACTGGCAACTGGATCAGCGCCGCTCCGATGACGCAAACGAAGTAGAAAACGGCGAATCGACTCGAGCCCCACGTGTTCTCAATCTGTACACCAAACATCCACAACGCGAACATATTGAATAGAAGATGGCTAATGCCGCCGTGTAAAAAACCGTAGGACACAAGCTGCCACGGCCAGAAATCTCCTAATCCAATTACAGGAGAGCCACCAAGTGGCCACAATCCAAACCACGTTATTAAGAGCGCATTCGTCTGCGGGACAATCTGTGCCAAGAATACCAGTCCATTCAGGATCAAAAGATTTTTGATCACCGGAGGGAAAACAGAGAAAGATGTTGGCGGCTGATAGGTGCCTTGATACATAAAACGAATCCTGGATGCGATGCAGGCTTAAAACGAGCTGGGCGGCTCAAAAATATAAATCATAAAGCCCAGAGCTGTTCTTGCAGCGGTTACCTCGATCTGCTCGATTAGTTCTCAGCGGAGAGCTCCTCGGCTAACATCTCGTCGGTGACCAGATCTGTTGCTTATGACCTTCCTAGGGGTATAGCGAGTTTTTCATCGCTGAGTTTCAACATCGCCACTATTGATTTACTCACCTTATTCCAGTCACACAGCCCAATATTATGGCTTATTTTATACCTAGATTCGGACAGGTCAAGCCGCAAACTTTTTGAAAGCCTCCGTACAGAATATCAAGAGGGACTCACCTTATTCCAGTTCTCAGGAATTACAGGTCGATCTCCCTCATACAGATTACGATAATCGTTCGCTTATTAGCGGCGACGTTCGGGCCTGGCCGCTCTGGAAAGCTGTTGATACGTGGACGGATCCACAGAATCAATGGGATGAGCGACGCGTGGATCTCGAACAGCTTTTGAAACAGATCGAGTTGGAAAAAAGTCGCTACATACTTTCGAGCAAACCGACTGGGATTCAATCCTCAGGCGACGGCGCCGGATACACTTTGAATTCGAATCACATTGGACCAACATCCGGTGATGGACACGCAGCCGGGCCAAGAGTGAATGTCGTTGTCCCCGATCCTTACGGTGCGTTTAAAAGCGTCAGCGGATTTCAGCCGATTGGTACTTATCTGGACGCGGCAAAACATGCGCCTCAGCCCGAATCGAATCCTGGGCCAGCAACTGAGCGAAAATCGCCAAAATCAACTCGCTCTTTAACGAAACGAGTCCTGCTGACTTGCTTCTTCCTACTTGTGACCGCCGCCGTGGTGATGACCTTCAAGTCATACAATTATGTATCAGCCATTGAATCCCGGCTGCCCGTTCTACCTGCAAACCCTGCGTCAACCCTTGCTCAAACAACCATTATTTTGGCCGCCGACGGGAGCGAGATCGGGACTTCATTCGGAGAGCGCCGAACCTGGATCGACCTTCCAGAGATGTCAACATTCGTGGTGGACGCACTAGTAGCCGCTGAAGACCATCGATTCCATGAACATGATGGAATCGATTACCGGCGAATTCTGGGTGCTTTTTGGAAGACAGTCCAAGGAGATCCGGAAGGCGCCTCTACCATTCCCATGCAACTCGCGAGAAACTATTACCCAGAAATCAAGCAACATTCGACGCTGGATCGCAAGATCGAAGAATTGCTTCTGGCTCGAAAAATCGATGCTAAGTTTACCAAGGACGAAACGATCGAGTGGTACCTGAACACGGTCGCCTTCGGTCATAACAGCTTTGGAATTCAGGCCGCTGCAAAGAGATTTTATTCAAAAAGTGCATTGGAACTATCCCTAGCACAGGCCGCCCTGTTGGTCGGAATGTTGAAGGGCCCTTCTAAATATGATCCAATCAGCAGATCCGAAGACGCTCGCAGGCGACGGAATGTGGTCCTCGGCAGGATGGCTGAGTTGGGATATGTGACAAATACGCTTGCGAGAGAGGCTTCAATTCAGCCGATTGACCTTAATCCATCTGTATTTGATCCTGCCGAATCCATCGCTCCTCATTTTGTTGATTACGTAAAAAAAGAAGCGACTAGATGGGCTAATCGTGCAGGCTACGATCTTCAACGTGATGGCCTTGTCATTCATACTTCTCTTGATCCGGAAACGCAGAAAATGGCGGTAGAAGCTCTGGATCGGCAAACGCAGACGCTTCAGAACGTGATCACAAGAGAATTCGGACAGCCGGGGTCGAGAGCAAACAATCGCTTCTGGAGAGATCGCCGATCAGTTGAAGAAGATCTCCTCAGGCGTACAGACGCGTATAGCACACTTATATCAGCAGGTAGATCGGATCATGACGCCCTCCTCTCCCTTCGCTCCGACAGCAATTTCATCAACTTCGTAAGGCGGGAAGCTTCCCAACTTCAATCAGGATTTGTGGCCATGGACCCGGGAAGCGGGCAAATTAAAGCTTGGGTTGGTGGCAGAGATTATCGCAATGACCAGTTTGATAAAGTGGCTTCTGCCAGGCGACAACCAGGATCTGTCTTTAAGCCTATTGTTTACGCCAAGGCCATCGACCGCGGCTTTTCACCATACTATATGGTTGAAGATCGAATCAAAACATTCGTCACCAATACCCGGGGAGAACGCTGGACGCCGACCAATTCGGGAGGCGGTGCAAGCGGACGCCTCGTGACGCTTCAGCAGGGACTTGCATGGTCGAAAAACACGATCTCGGTCCACCTGATTTCCAAACTGGGGCCACAAGCAGTGATCGACCTGGCCCGAGACATGGGTATTAAGTCTCCGATGTTACCTGTCCCTTCGATCTCGCTCGGAACAAGCGAGACCACGTTACTGGAAATGGTGAACGCCTATGCGACGCTCGCGGATTACGGTGTCCGGCGTAATCCCACTACGATTACCTCTATTTCGGATCGCGACGGTAGCGTGATAGCGACCTTCCCCTCTGAACCTGATCGGGCGCTTTCAAGCCAGACCTCGTACACGATGCTCAACATGATGCGTCAGGTCATCGATGGAGGAACTGGATCATTCATTCGTACTCGTTTCGGCGTGAGGGGAGATATCGCGGGAAAAACGGGAACGACCCAGAACAATGCAGACGGATGGTTTATCGCGATGCACCCCGACCTTGTTGTGGGAGCCTGGGTAGGTTTTAATGATCAGAGAATAACATTCCAGTCAGATTACTGGGGACAAGGCGGTCACAATGCGCTTCTGCTCGTGGGAGATTTTCTAAAGAATGCGACCAGCGGACCAGGTCCACTTCTGAAACGTACTCGATTCACAGTTCCAAGCGGATACAAATATCCAGTTAAGCCTAATTATTCTTTTGGGAAAGAGGCCGACGCAAGATTTTCCGCGAGCGATGATTCCGAAATGAACAACAAGCCTGCCGATCAAGTGGGCTTCTCCAAAATCCTACCCTCTGGGCTTAGAGCCCCTTCTGGTAGTGTTACAAGGATCCGGACGCTTCCGGCACCACTCCCTAAATCGCTGAGACCTGGATCGTGATCCTAGTAGTATCTGACCTTCATTTAGGGAAATCCGATCAACGGGACAAGACAAGCCTCACAGAGTTGAAGGACTGTATTAACCACTATTCGCCAGAATTACGACACGTCATTTTTCTGGGAGATACGTTCGACGCCTTTATCGAGTATCCGAAATACATCCCTGCAGCTGTAAATCAGTGGACCGATTTCGTCCGTGGCTTTCAAGCGAGTGGTCTGACTATCACCTATGTCGCCGGAAATCATGACCGATGGCATCGTGGCTATATCAAAGGCGTTTTAGGTCGAGAGGTACAGCGGGAAGCCTTTCAGCTTAATCTTGGGCGGCACCGCATTTCATTCGAACACGGTGACCGTGCAGACAGCGTGTCACCACTCGTGCGATTTGCTCGCAGTGTCTCAGATAGCAAATTGATGCTAAAGCTATTCACAGCATTCTTGCCATTTGGTGGCGGGCAATGGATTGCATCTCAGGTGTCCCGCAGATTCGCTGGATTTGAGCCAAATCGAAAAACCGTAAAAGCGCTGGAGATTCACGCTGAAAAACTGCTTCAGTCTGATTCTTGCAATGTCGTCGTTATGGGGCATTGTCATCAGGCTTCATTCTCAAGATCTGAGAACGGTACCTATATAAATACAGGCGACTGGTTTGAAGGCCGTACGTTCGCCCTGATTGGCTCAGAAGCAAATCCTCGCCTTGTGCTGGCTAAATGGACCGGCGAATCGAGCAAAATATTGTCAGAAGAGCTTTTTTCATCCATCTGACAACAAAGCTCTGCCAAGTGACGTTGTAAGCCAGAGAGGGAATCCAGGCTGTACTATGTCCGATTGGCAATACTCCGACGAGGAGCTAAAAAACTATTTCAAGAATTCTGATTCGCGCAAAACTCCAGGCGTGTTCAGTGGGCGAATGTTTCGCTATTGGAAAAAACGACTTGGTGATGATCGCAAAGCGAAAGCAGCCTCGTTTCTTTCGATGATTGTACTGGTAGTTGTCGTTTTTGGCAGCTTCTTCGGTGTGTACTTCGTTTCCTTGATCGATGAGCTTCCCCAGCTAACGGAGATTGAAAATCCCGAATTCCAGCTGGCTACCATCGCATACACAGCTGATGGAAAGGAGTTGGCTCGCTACGCTCGCCAAAACAGATCCTGGGTCACCTACAACAACATTTCGCCCCACACGATCAACGCACTTTGGGCTACAGAAGATCATCGATTCTACGACCATTGGGGTATCGATGTCTTCAGAACAGTTTCCGCGGTGGGCAAAACAGTTCTAGGCAAATTCGGATTCCCCTTCGATACACAGGGTGGTTCGACCATTTCTCAACAGCTTGCCCGAAACCTGTATAACAAGCGCATCGGCCGCGAACAAACGATTGGCCGAAAAATGAAAGAGTGGGTGACAGCTGTTCAACTCGAACGCCGGTACACCAAGAACGAGATCATTGAGATGTACCTCAATACGGTTGAGTTTCCGTACAACGCTTACGGAATCGAGGCCGCGGCACACACATTTTATGGGAAGGATCCGATTGATCTGGATGAACTTGAGAGCGCCACTCTGATTGGTATGCTCAAGGGTACCACGCTCTACAATCCCATCCGAAATCCGGAACGAGCGCGGCTTCGCCGAAATATTGTCCTGGGCCAGATGATAAAACGCGAACTGCTGGCTGAGGAGTTTCTGGAAACTCACAGGGCAGATTCAGTAAATGCCGAGTATCGCTCTGCGGCCATTACTCAAAGCCTCGCTCCTCATTTCGCCGAACAAGTGCGAAAAGATCTGGATCGATGGGCCAAGGAAAATGGTTTTGACATTTACGATGACGGGCTCATTGCCTACACGACTCTGGATTCTCGCCTACAAGCGATGGCTCAAGCAGCGGTCGACTCATTGATGCCGTGCCTCGAAGGCGTTGCGGATTGGGAGTGGAGCGACGAAGGAACTGACGAACGAATTTGGAGCACGACTCCGTGTGATCATCTTGGCCTAGCGGAAAGCCAAGACGTAGAACCATGGGGTCAGTTTTGGAAGGAGCAGCCAACTATTCTGCGAAATAGTGTTAAAAGCACCGATCGGTATCGAAGAGCCTCTCGCCGGGTCGACGATCGGGATGCGCTTGTTCGAACGTTATTGGCTGACGAAGCATTTATGGATTCGCTGAAAGCGGAGAAAACGAGGTTAGAAACTGGATTTGTGGCATTGGACCCTCAGACAGGGTTCGTCAAAGCATGGATTGGCGGCCGGAAACTCGACAATGAGTGGTATGATCACGTGTCAATTGCAGAGAGGCAGCCAGGATCGACATTTAAACCATTTGTATACACTGCAGCTATCGACAATGGTTGGTCGCAGTACTACACACTGATGGACGATTCTCTCATGTATGTTGATGACCTCGGCAATGTCTGGAGTCCGGGAAACTCGGGAGAGGAAATGTCGCGGGAGTACATAACACTGAGACAGGGCCTGGCGCAATCTAAAAACACGATTACTGCCCGGTTGATTCTTGAAGTTGGTCCGCCCACCGTTGCCTTTTACGCGAGACGAATGGGCATCACCAGCCCGCTGAATGAGGTCCCGGCACTAGCCCTAGGAACGAGCGACGTCAATCTGCTGGAGCTGACTTCCGCGTACAGTACAATTGCGAATGGTGGACTTCTGTATGAACCGACTCTGATCTGGCGAATCGAAGATCGCACGGGGAACGTTCTCTACGAAGCGGATCCCACGCCAAAAGAGGCTTTGTCGGAAGCGACGGCCTATACAATGGTAGATATGCTTCGAGCTGTTGTTCGCTCAGGAACCGGAATTCGAATGAACGCCCAGTACCAGATGCATGAATTCGATCTGGCCGGCAAAACGGGAACCACCCAGTACAGCGCAGACAACTGGTTCATGTTGATGCACCCAGACCTGGTTATGGGCTCTTGGGTGGGCTTCAACGACCCCAGCTTTAGATTTAGAACAGATGAATGGGGACAGGGTGCGCACACTGCTTTACACCTGGTTGGCTCCTTTCTGAAACAGGCCACCAAAGAGGAAGAAACGTTTATATCCAAAGAAGCTAGATTCCCCGCGCCAGGCCGATTCGGAGCAAATCCTGAACTGGACCCGATGCTGACGGATAGTCTTGGTGTTGATATACCTCAGTCTCGAAAGGGACGAATTGACTGGTAGGGACCCAGCCAACACTAGTGCGCAGTCTCGGCTTCGCCGAACCAGCATCTGTATCCCCTCGGCCGAGCATCGACGAACGAGCTAGCAGCCTGCACGGAGCCAAATACACCGAACACAGCAGATCCCGATCCACTCATCGAGGCGTATTCTGCGCCCGCCTCGTAGAACGATTTTTTCAGCTCGGATATCGCCGGATATTTTCTCATGACGCTCGGCTCGAAATCGTTCACGAGGCGGGCGCGCCAATCAGCCAACGATCCCTGACTAACCAACGACTTCAGATCGGCCCGCCCCTCAGAGAACGGAGCGACGCCGGCATAAGCCTCTTCTGTTGATACGCGCACGTCAGGGACGACAATCGCCAGGTGCTTCTCATCCAATGCCCGAATTTCGCCCACCACTTCGAGAACCTCACCCCTGCCCTGTCCATAGGCGATCCCCTCGCCTAGGAAAAACGGTACATCGGAGCCAAGTTCAGAGCCCAAATGAAGAAGGTCTGCGGGAGTCAGTCCAGCATTCAGAAGATCATTCAAGCTCAACAATGTCGTTGCTGCGTCGCTAGAACCGCCACCAAGACCAGCTCCATAGGGTATTTCTTTGGTCAGGCTAATTTGAGCGCCTTGCGCGATCTCGGAGTTGGCCTGAAGGGCGGTTTTTGCTATCAAATCGCGCGCTGCCCGAACACAAAGATTGCGCTCGTCTGTTGGCAAAACTGGGTCAGAACAACTCATCGATATCTCATGAGACCCCGTAAAATGAAGCGTGTCATGCCAGCCAACCTTTAAAAAGACGGTCTCGATGTCGTGAAATCCGTCATCTCTGCTCTTCAGAACATGCAGTCCGAGATTCAATTTGGCGTATGCCTTTGCCTTCATCGACGATTCAGTATGCATGTTTGTGATCAAAAACGGCTTAAATCTCTCAAAAACGACTATTAACTGCTCTAGAGAAGATAGAGATTCGTTGCGTTGACAGCCGATATGCTGTAGTTTACTGCAAAACAGACCTTTTTTCTCGTTAGCTCCTATCGGCCGCTGCCTATTTTATTATCGCTACCACATCCTTTTCTGTAGCAGCTAAGCCCGTAGTTTGAGATTGAACCTTTTTATAATGCCCAACCTGAAATCGGTGCGCTCCGGTGTAATCACACTAAATGGGGCGCTCGCGGCTGTGTTATGCACGGTCCTCGCAGCAACTCTCCTGACGCCCACCGCAACAGCACAAATTATTGGAGATGTTTCGGAAGATATGCTCAATGCAGCGTCTTCCAATCCACTTCTAATGCTGCGACAACGACTTACCCAGGCGTCCCTGACTTCTGCCGGTATACCTCTTGAAGGCGTGGTTGACGAAGACGAATACCTCGTAGGGCCAGGCGACTCTTTTAATTTGTCGATAAACGGCCAAGATGGTGTCGGTGCGAGCATGGCAGTGGGAGCCGATGGCAGAATAGCGCTGCCTGACGCTGGCTTGATCAAGATCGGTGGTTTAACGCTGAGAGAAGCGCGTTATGCGATTATCGATTCGCTGAAGCCGTTTTACAACAACAGTGATATCGAGGCTTCACTCGTTCAATCACGGCAGTTTTACGTACATGTAACCGGCGCTGTACCACTTCCAGGCCGATATATGGCTTTGCCCGTAGCCCGTGTTTCGAACGCTGTTGAATTCGCGTTTGCAGACACAACCTCAGCTCCCGTGGCGAACGCAGACTTTCAGCCCTCGCTCCGCAATATCGAAATCAGACGGACCGATGGAAGCGTGGTCGAGGTTGATCTGGTGAGATACCTGACAACAGGAGATCGATCTGCGAATCCCTATCTGCGCGATGGCGATGTGATTTTCGTCCCAGCCCACAATCCGGAATACAGTGGCATATCGGTAGGTGGGCATGTCCCCCATCCGGGTATGTACGAGTTCAAAGAAGGTGACGAATTACTTCATATTCTTCAGGTAGCAGGAGGATTCAGCACAAGAGACGGAGCTGAATCAGTGCATATCTCCAGAATTGGCGCCGACGGGATGGAGACGTTTAGATTTTCGGCTGAAGAGATGCTAAACGATGGGGCCAGTTTTTCCCTAAGAGCTCGCGACGTGATTTCAGTGGCCGAGCGGGCCGAAGAACAAGGACTCGTCCGGGTAGACGGACGGGTTAACTTCCCGGGCACCTACCCTATCATCGACGGACAGACCTCGCTTCAGGAACTCTTGCAGGCATCAGGTGGATTTAAAGACGATGCACTCATCAGAGGAGTCTACCTCGAGCGACGGTCCCTCCCAGATCCGGCACGCTTCGCCTCTCCCAATAGGTTTGAAGACCAGACGCTGGCGGTTGAGCAGATGCTAAAGGCCGATACCACGGCGATTCTTCAGCGCTTACGTCTGACCGACCTCGACTTCTTAAGTAGAGCCTACTTCACTCAAGAGCTGCGGCTTCAAAACAGGGTGAGTATGGATATTGAAGAGGTTCTCGAAGGCTTCTCCGACCCTGTACTGTTACGCTCAGGAGATCGACTGTTTATCCCAACCGACCTAAACACCATATACGTTTTCGGACAGGTCAATCAGCCTGGATATATACCGGTAATGCCAGGAGAATCGGTAGAATATTATCTGGCAAAAGCAGGTGGCCGGAGCCAAGGCGCAAGACAGGTTTTGATTATCAATCCGTCCTCGGGCGCCTACTCAGAGAATCTTGGTCAAACGATGTTGTCGGGAGACATAATATTCGTGGATCGTCTGGAAGATTTGGCTGACACCGCTGATATGGCGCGGCTGCTCATAGAGGCCGATCGCATAAGTTCTGATGCAAGAATTCGAATGATGCAGACAATTCTACAGAGCGTCGGAACGCTCGCATCTGTCGTTGCGCTCGTCATAAGTATCCGAAGAAACTAGTCTGAAACTGCCGAAGAGATCATGCAAAAATCAGCAATGAGTGAAGCAATGAGCGAAGAGAATGCGGTTCAGGCCTGGTGGGACATGCTGGGCGTCCTTTACCGCTGGCGCCGATTTATCATCATTATCACGAGTGTCGTCGCGATTGCGGCAGTTGTTATCAGCCTTCTGCTTCCGAACTGGTTTAAGGCCAGCTCACGCCTTCTCCTGCCCACATCATCTTCAGGTGGAATAGCCGGCGCCTTGTTAGGTGATATTTCTTCGGCTGCACAGTCTCTGTTGGGCGGCAGTGGCGGAGACTACGTCCGGTATATGGCGATTCTCAACAGCCGCAATGTGCTCGATGAGGTCGTGAATGAGTTTGATTTGATTGCTGTTTATGAGTACGAAGAAGAGGAATTTCCACACGAAGAAGCCAGAGCAAGTCTCGTAGACAATGTGGAGTTCACAGTCGATCAGGAATATGATTTCATGTCGGTCGAGGTACTGGACAAGGATCCTCAGCGGGCAGCAGATATGTCCAATTTTTTCCTGGAAAAGCTGGACGAAGTAAATAATAGATTATCCAGGCAGACTGCCGGGAATTTCCGAGAGTATGTTGAAACGCGTTACGGACAGGCCGAACGAGATCGCGAAGCTATGCTGGACTCTCTCGCGTCGTTTCAAAGGAAATACGGCGTGATCGATCTTGAAGCTCAAACTGCAGCATATTTCACCCAGCTTGCCGAGCTACGGGCGAACGCCTTGCAGGTGGAGATTCAAATGTCGGCCATTCAGTCACAATATGGTGATGACAACCGACAGGTATTAAGTCTTCAAGCGCTCGTCGATGCAGCGAATCAGCGCTATGAGGACGCACTCGCCGGAAGTGAGGCAGTCCTACCGGTGTCTCAGGATCAGGCTCCGGAAATGGTCCAGCAGTATTTGACGCTCATGCTTGAGCGGACAATTCAGGAGCGAATTCTTGAGCTGGTAGCGCCCATGTTGGAACAGGCAAAGTTTGAGGAAGAACGAACAGGCGAAGCGCTTCAAATTGTCGATGCTGCCGTTGCGCCTGTAGAAAAATTTAAACCTAAGCGAAGCATTATCTGCATCGCGGCTACCCTTTCGGGATTCATTCTTGCCGTAATGTTCGCTCTATTGATGGATTGGTGGCGACGAAAGAACGAATATTTTACCCAGCGACTGCGCGCTGCAGCGGCCTCTGGCTGAGGGTAGAACGTGTCCAGAACCCTGACGATATCTTCTTCCAAACTCAGCGATAATTGGCTGAGGAACTGGGGTTCAGTGCTCTTGTGGGGAGCCTTTGGCTTCGTCCTTTTCCTTCTTCTCTACATCACATGGGCTGCGAACTGGCTTTTGCCATTTGTGCCAATCGTGCTTCTAGCCCCTGCCGTAGCTCTCGCCCTCTTCAAGCGACCGCTCCTAAACCTTGGCGTGGTACTCTGCAGTTTCGTTGTGATTGTCGGTTTCAAGGCTGGATTACAACCCGAGGAAGCCCTTTACGGCATGTACTATCTCGGATTTCTGGCCTACTGGTTTTTTACGCGTTCCTACCTCCAGCAGCGCGTGATTTGCAAGACACCCGAAGAACGTATTCTCCTCATATTTCTAGTGCTCATCACCCTGACGGTGCCGATATCCATTCTTTTTGATGGCTGGCCGGGGATGATTCTCGGAGAATGGCTGAGTTTTTCTATGCTGGGATTCTATTGGCCAATACGTGAGGCGATTGAGCAGGACAAGCGAGGACTCAAAGTGGTCGTCGGATCACTGATTTTCATCGGAGCTTTCGTGCTAGCTAGAAACCTCCTGGAGTATCAGAGTGACCTGAGTAATGCCGAACAATTATGGCAGATTGCAAAGAGCCGGGCGATTACCAATGAGAGCCTGCTGATGATTCCGGCGCTACTTTCGATCGCTCTTTATTTGAGGACTAAATCTCGAAGCGGGAGATTGATGTTATTGGGGCTCGTTTTGGGATTATTTGCCGGCCTCATCTTGACCCAGAGCCGAGCGTATTGGGTTGCCTTTTTTCTGGGCGCCGGATTCATCTTCCTCTTCGTATCCAAAGAAGACAAGGTTCGGATTTTGACCGTCGGCATTGTCTCGGCAGTTGGAGTCGGCACGCTAGCGTATCTCGTTCTGGGAGAATACTTGATGTTTGTCCTTTCGGGACTTCTGGACCGCTTCCTAACGCTTCAGACGGCAGTTACCCAAGACGTCTCTCTGATCAATCGTTTTTTGGAAGCACGGGGTGTCTGGCAGCATATCGAAGTGAATCCCATTCTCGGCCACGGAATGGGTGTACCCTACAGATTCTACAACATAACCTATCTGTATTCGGAGGTGAAGACCTTCGTCCACAACGGTTACGTAGCGCTGTTCTTCAAATTTGGCATCTGGGGACTCGGGATGATGCTGTATATGATGGGCAAATTTTTCGTTGTCGCGTTCAGAAATTGGAGAACCAAACAGGATGCCTTCCTTCCCAGAATAATTTCCCTTTCGGTTGCCGCCTCCCTGGCCGTACTTGCGATTACTGCGACGACTGCCAATCCTTTCTTCCAAAATGACCTGATGTTTATATATGCTTCGCTCTGGGGTATAGCTGGGGGCATTCGGGTACGGCATGTGGCAAACGATCATCCCATTACAGGTGAGGGTCATTAAAGGAAACGTACTCTACTTTTCCCGCTTCATCCCGGACTACCGATTGCCGGTCCTTCGTGCGCTCAACGAGCGCTTGGGCGGTCGCCTCGTGATCTGCTCAGGAAATCCTCCTGACTCTTCCTCCCTCAAAGACCTCTCTACCAATGCCCAAAACACGGTGTCAATTCGGCGATTTGAACTGAAAAACCGTTGGCTTGGCGGCGATCGTCTACACTGGCAGTCTTTTTCAGGAGCATTGTCCAAGTTTTCTGAGGCGAGTGTCGTTTTAGCTGAGGAATCGCCAAGATCTGTGTCGCTCCCCTTCCTCATGAGGGCCGCTAGAAAACGTGGCTTGGCGACGGTGTTGTGGGGGCACTTTTCTTCGAACAGCCGAAAATTGGGCTCTGAAGATATTCGGGACCAACTAAGAATGCGCCTCGCAAAAAAGGCAGACGTGCTATTGTGTTACACAGACGAAATAGCGGATGAGTTAAGAGCTCGTCTGAATAAAGATTCCATATTTGTCGCCAGAAACACGCTCGACACTACGGTCCTTTTTCGAGAACACGATCATTTACTCTTAAAAGGCAAGACTGAAGTCCGCAGCCAAATAGGCCTGGCTGATAAAAATACCATCCTTTTTGTCGGACGTTT